>Ga0116144_10000291_pt1 | contig 68426 bp, 46 predicted proteins | sample AD_UKC035_MetaG_FD_89746 | JGI IMG/M metagenome (GOLD analysis project Ga0116144, IMG submission 89746) | Active sludge microbial communities of municipal wastewater-treating anaerobic digesters from USA - AD_UKC035_MetaG | ecosystem: Engineered > Bioreactor > Anaerobic > Digestate | place: USA...
GCGTTATTCCAGCCTCCTTAAGCCCTGATTCAAGCATCGCCCAGTAGGGGTTGCCCGCCATCACCCGCAGTGAAGGATAATGCACAACGCAGGTTGCCCTGCTGCCGGGCGGGTTTCTCATGACGGGGTTTCTCCAGCGCGGCTGAGCAGCGCTTCGACCTTCTGCAGGTAATCTTCCAGTGAATACCTTTCTTCCACCTGTCGGCGCGCGGTGGAAAGGATGCGAAGGTAACCCGCGTGGTCGAGGGTGGACGCGTGAACCCGTTCCGCGGCGGTTGCCACATCTCCCTCGGGCAGCAGGTAGCCCGTTGCTCCGTCCTGCACCACTTCCCGCGAGCCTTCATTCCCATAGGTGAGCACGAGGCAGCCGCTGGCCATGGCTTCCAGCGGCACGCGCGAGAAGCCGGTCTTGAAGGACGAGGGGAAGAAACAGAAATCATGCTCGCGGTAAAGCCGGCTCATTTCATCCTGCCCCGCCATGGGGCGAATGTCCACCTGCCCGCTCAGGCGGCGCGCCTCCACCTCGCGCCGCAGCAGCGCCAGGTAGGCCGCGGACTGCGCCTCGCCGATGATGAGCAGCTGGGCGGGCACGCTGCGCCGGCGCAGTTCATCCACCAGCAGAATTCCATCCAGGCAGCCCTTCTGCTCTTTGATGCGCGCCGGCAGGATGATCTTCAGCGGCGTGTGAATTCGCGGCGCGGCTTTGAACGGGAAGCGCGCGATATCCAACCCCGAGGGGATGACCAAGGCGTTCCGCACGAACCCTCCCTGCGCGCGGGCGTGCTCGAGCGCGGAAGGGCTGTTGAAGAGCACGCGCATGCCTTCGGGCCACTGCCAATCTGGCACAATCCGCCCGCCGCTCACCAGCCTGGCGCCCGTTTTAACCAGGCGCTTAAGCCAGGTCTTGAGCCGCGGCTCGCCCGCGTTCTTGTAGAAGTACAACCCGCGTTTCTGCAGCCGTGAAAGGTAAATGAGCTCCGAGCCGCCGTCATCGAGGATCAGCGGCGTGGGCTGCCCGGCGAGAAAGGGCAGAATCGCGTTCGACAGGTTCTGCATGTGACAGAGATAGATGAGCCGCGGCTGCACCTGGCGGACGACGCGCTCCACTTTCAATAATTCGCGCCGGTCAAACAGGATCTGCTGCAGCGGGTTGTCTCCCGCTGGCCTGAGCGCCAGCAGGCGCAGCGTTCGCTCCTCGTTCTGGTGTTCACGGCAGCCGCGCAGCTCGCAGCGGTTGGTGAGGATGGTGAGCGAGTGACCGCGCCGGCGCAGCCCCTCCGCCACATCGCGGCAGCGCAGGCCGAAACCGCCGCTGTGGTGCGGGGGATAAAAAGCGGTGATGAGCAGGGTGGTGGTTTTCTTGTTCAAGTGAGGAAATGACATCCCAGTTGAAAGAATTTCGTGGCGCCGGGGAATTTTCGATACTTTGCGCTTGCCAGCAGGAGAGCGGTGAGCAACCACGCTCTCGAGAGAGGCTTCACTATTTTGTTCATCAACTTACAAAGCTCGATTACTTTCTCGTATTCCTCTGCTTGAAACAAGTCAGTGACCATAGGTCGCATCTTTTTTTTCAGGAATAATACCCTGGTGGGTTCTTTAAGGGCGCGCTTGTTTTCAAGCACGGTCATGGCCATTGCCTTAATTGAAGAAAACTTTTGCAGCAGCGCCTTTTTGTGGGCTGCTTGTGATAACTGCTGGGGATCGTCCGTTTCCCTTTCATAGCACAACACTTCTGGCAGGTGGGATATTTGAATGCCGAATATGCCTGCGCGGAATTCGTACTCAATGTCCTCGTTCGTCCAACCGTCAGACCACGGGCCGATTTGGTCAGCAGCCCTCCTGGTCCATAAACAGGCGCCTGTGCTCCAGGGGCGCCCAAAGAGCAATGTGGGCAGGATGGCGTCAAACGCCTGTTCGTTGCGAGGGCGCAAAGACCCTGAGTTGAGGTCCGCGCCACTGAACTGCCTGGTCTTGCAGTAGCACATCCCGGTTTCGGGCTTCTCTTTGAGTTGCAAGACCATTTTTTCCAGGAAGGTTGGATGCCACAGGTCATCAGAATCAAGGTAGGCGAGGTAGGCACCAGTCGCTCGCTGCCGGCCAGTTTCCCGCGACGCGCCGGGTCCCTGGTTCTCTTGGTGCCGAATCACAGCAACCGTGAAACCCGCGTGCGCTTGAATTTTTGGCCTGTAGGCCTGGCTGGAGCAATCATCCACCAGGATCAACTCAATTGGGCGGTAATTCTGCTTGTAAACCGCATCAACGGCTTCATCGACCAGGTTAAAACGGTTGCGAAGGGGGACAATGACCGAAACTAGCGGGTTGTCTTTTCCGATGCTTGCCATTGATTGTCCAAAACGAAGAATCCGCCCCATTCCTTTGGGGGCAGCTTACCGCTTTTCAGAATATTCCCTGGCTCAACGAACAGCGTTTTCGCGTTGGGCACCCAAAGGAGCACATCCTTTCCACGATAGATTTTTATATCCAGGTAATATTTACCCGGCAGCAGGAGCAGGTTCGGAATGTGGCAGGTTACTACGGTGTGTTTGCCGGCAACTTGGAGGGGGATACCGGAGAGGTCACTATGCAGGACGGTCAATCTTGTGCCATTTTCGTCATTGATGCCGATTGTGACGATCAAACCGCGAAAAATGGTTTCCGATTCGATCTCCAGGTGAATGGTGATGCTTTCTCCTGACATAAAACTGTTTTGAGTTGACCCGGTTTCATCCGCGAAGAACACTTTGGATAATTGAAAATTTTCCTGTTCATTCCTGGCTAAGATGGCATGTTTTTTCTCGGCTGCCATTTCTTCATTGGAAGCCAGGTATTTTTTCACGACTTGCAGAGAATCGCCCGCCAGTTCAAGCCTGCCGGAATTCATCAAGATCGATTTTGTGCATAACTGCTGAATCGCCGCCATATTATGGCTGACAAACAGCACCGTCCGCCCTTCCTCGCTGGCCACGTTACCCATCTTGCCGAGGCATTTTTTCTGAAACTCAGCGTCGCCCACCGCCAGCACTTCATCCACCACCAGTATCTCGGGGTCAAGGTGCGCGGCCACGGCGAAGGCCAGGCGCACGTACATGCCGCTGGAATAGCGTTTGACCGGCGTGTCGATGAACTTCTCGATGCCTGAGAAGTCGACAATTTCATCGAACTTGCGCGCCACCTCGGCTTTTTTCATGCCTAAAATGGCGCCGTTGAGGTAGATGTTCTCGCGCCCTGTGAGCTCGGGGTGAAAGCCGGTGCCCACTTCCAGCAGGCTGCCGATGCGCCCTTTCACCTTTACCACCCCGCTGGAAGGCGCGGTGACCCGCGAGAGAATTTTGAGCAGCGTGCTCTTGCCGGCGCCGTTGCGCCCGATGATGCCCAGCGCCTCGCCCTGCTCCACGCGGAAAGAGACATCGTCCAACGCCAGGATCGACTGACCGGCGAGGCGGAAGGGGTCTTTTTGCCCGATGCGCGAGTAAGGGTCTGGCTGGCCGCGGGCGCGCGCCCACCAGCGCTCCAGGTCGCGGGTGAGGCTGCCGGTGCCGATGACGCCCAGCTCGTAGCGCTTGGTGAGATGTTCAACGGAGATGACGGGTCTCATAAAAGTATTTCCTTGTGTTTTCTGAAGAACATCCCTATTAAAGATTTTCGGTTTGAAGACATCTTAGACTTAAGGGCAGTGTAGGCTTTCTTGATTTGATTCCAATCCACTATATCGATTAAGACATAGGAGAATGCGAAAACGGACACTGATAAAATCCGGCTAGTGAAGTAAGCATGGATAAATGAATGGTTCGCTGCGACACCGAACCAGAAAAATGGCAGCAGACCAATTAACGCAATAATAATTGTTGTATCAAGGCGATATTTCTTTTTATGCCATATTACGGCAAAGAAACCATAAAAAATCATCAGTGGAATGACTACAAATGATATCGGGTAATTTGAAATGGTAAAGGTATAAAAAGTTTGCAGGTTTTTCTTAATGGCATCAAATGAATTAATATGCTGGATATTCCCAAAAGGAATGTCACGGCCAATTCTTTCAAGAATGCCATTTATTCCTTCAGCAATCACATTTTCTTTCAACATAATACTGGCCAGCACCCATTTCGTTCCCCAGAGCAAGGCATAGCCGATCATCCAAGATAGGCCGATGTAAACAACAAAACTGAAAACCGATTTGAAGGAATTTCGAGTCTCGACCGTATTCCTGGAAATTAATAAAACAATCGCTGGAAAGCCAAATGTGATAAAAGGAGCGGTCAATAGGTCCACAAAACTAGTCAGCGCTCCAATAATAAAAAAGGCAATGATATATTTCTCTGTCGACATATCTTTGGTTTTAAGAAAAAGAGCAATTGCAGAAAAGCAAATAAAAAATACCATTGAAGCATGAACTGTGACCGGTATTATAGAAATATTAACCAGGACTATGCTTATTGCAAAGGACAGCGCGGCCAGCATCGACAGTTTTTTTGAAAACAACGCGACCAAGTACCCAAAAAAAATTAAGAAGGCAATTTGAAGCGTTTTTTGTACGCTAGAATATGGCATGAAGGTTAACATCGGTCTAATAGCGACGATATATCCATGCCAGTAACGAGGATACTGGTTATTTGGGCGGAAGGCATATTGGATTTGATCATACAGCGAATTGACACGGTAATTTTCTTCATTGCTATTCGACCCAGCATAAAACATCGCCTTAAGAGCAGATTTCAGGGGTTGATGCTCATCGATGTTGTAAATAATTCCTAGCATTACACTCTCAGTTAAGTTATCCAATTGATTTAACTTATGATTTCCAAGTATTCTTGGGCGATCGCCTTGTTCCTTTAGGGTTAACGCTGATGAAGCAATATTTTCCTTGATCTTTGTTCCCGGTATCAAAGATACGAGTGTAAGCGAGAGGACAAAAAAAAGGACTAAACATAAATAAACAAATAAAAAATTCCCAACCATCTTAAAAAGAGATGCATTTTTATTTCGTTGGTTAGAATTATGTTTCAAGTGACTATTATTCCTTTGAGATTCATAGTTCATCTTATGAATGGCAGGTTTCTCCCTTTACACCGTGTCAATAAAAGTTTTTTCCACCTGGTTGAAAATGACCACGCCGATAAACAAAATTACCGCCGCGAATGCCGCGCTGTATCCCAGCATCCCCCACGAGGCGTTGCCCGCGCCCAGGAAGCCGGCGCGAAAGGTTTCGACGATGGGAGTGATGGGATTGATCACCGCCACCCAGCGGTATTTCTCTGGTATGGAAGAGACCGGGTAGATCACCGGGGTGATATACATCCACAGCGAAATACCGAAGACCACCAGGTGCTGCAGGTCACGGTACTTGGTAGTGAGCGCAGAAACGATGATGCCGAACCCCAGCCCAATCCCGGCCATCAGCAGGATGAGCAGCGGAAGGCACAAGGCCCACAGGGTAAAGCGCACAGGCGAACCGCGCAGCAGGTAATAAACGAAGAAACCCAGGAAGAACACGAACTGGATGGCAAAGGTGATGAGGTTGGAAAGGATGATGGAGAGCGGGGTTACCAGGCGTGGGAAATACACCTTGCCAAACAACTGCGCGTTGGAGGTGAAAGTGGTGGCGGTTCCGTTGAGACAGCCGGAGAAATACGCCCACAGCACGTTGCCGGACATATAAAAGAGCAATCGCGGCAGGGCGTCGGTGGACAGGCCGGCGATGTTGCCGAACACCACGGTGAACACCACGGAGGTCAGCAAGGGCTGGATGAGGAACCACAGCGGCCCAAGAATGGTCTGTTTATAGCGCGAGACGAAGTCACGGCGCACAAAGAGGGCGATCAAATCGCGGTAATTCCACACCTCCTGCAGCTGCAGTTCAAACCACTTCTTGCGCGGCGTGATGATCAGGTCCCAATCAGAATCAGGTGTGCTTCCCATATTTGTCCAGGATGTGAGCGGATGGTCGCGCTAAGGCGAGGTTCGAGCCTCCGGGCGCGCGTGTTCTCCTTGATATTGTAATTCAAAGCGCCTGGTCATGACAATTCCCAGCAGGGTACCGCCGCTGACCGTGATCACCAGGCTGATAAGAGGGTGGGGGAGGATGAATGAAATGCCAATGACCGAAATCACCAACCAGGCGCCGACGTTCCACCATAAATCCCGTAAGCGCGACCGCGCGACCTGCCTGAAAAGCCGCGGGGTAGTGTTCAGCGCCTCGCCTGGTTGTTCGCTGTAATAGTGGACCAGGGTTTCCCTGTGGATGTAGATGGCGGTGCAAACGGCGAAAAAGAGCCAAACGGAAAAACCGAGCTTTTCGCCCAGCATATAATTATCCATGAGACCATAAACCATATGGGCCGACATACCGCAAAGCAGGCCTCTCAGCAGCGTTTTGACGATGGAGCGGGCTTTGCGTATTGCCATCAGGGTCATGGTAAAAAAACTGCTGAACAACGCCAGGTAAATCACCAGGGCGGGCAAACCCATATCGGCGGCCACGGCCAGGTACATATTATGCGCGTAAAATAGCGGCCTCACGATAGCCAGGGGTGTGGCGAACGGGTAGATATCATGGAAGACTTTGCCGTAGGTTCCGATGCCGGCGCCGGTAATCGGCAGGTCCTGGATCAGATAGAGGGTGTTTTTCCAGTACTCGATCCTGATCTGCAGCGTGTTGCCTTCAGGGTTGGAGTAGGTATCTAAAAGGAGGAAAAACCGGGCCGGGTCGCCATCGGCAAAAACCCATATGCCAACCAATAAGGCCACCACCAGGATGGGGATGATAAATAAAAAGCGTCTATCTTTCCACACCAGCAGGATAAACACGCCGCACATAGTGCCGAGAAGCGCTCCACGCGACTGCGTGAGGATGAGCATGAAGAAGACGAGCGCTGTTCCGGCGGCGATCATGAACTTATAAAGGATGGTGAACAATTTCGCCCGCGGGTGTTTGCGAAGGAAAGCCCTCCTGTAAGCGCCGCGGTCTAACAATAGACTGATCAGCAGCGGCGCGAACAAGGCTAAAGTACCCCCGATGGTGTTCACGTGAATCCCGCCGCTCGCGGTGAACTGGTGAATGGCGGTTAACGGCAGGGGCAAGGAGGCAAGGAGTTTTGCGGGCAGCGCCCAATCTCCAGAAGACCAATCCGCGCCAAAGAAGCCCAACACTGACAATAAAACGGCTGTGGCGGCGAGCGCCAGGATCGCCCACTTCAACCTTTTTAAGTTAGCCAGAAAATTGACCAAAATACAGAAGAGCGTAATGGAGAGCAGCACGCCGTGAACTTTCACCAATGAGAGCTCGCGGTTGTGAGAAAGCGCCAGGCTCACAGGGAGCAAGAGAAGCAGCGCGAGGATATTCACATCCAGCGGGGTGGAACGAGGAAGACGCCTGCAAATGAGCGCATTACCAGCCCCGAGCAAAAAGAGCCCCACGTAACTGATTAAGGGCACGTAATCGTAGATCATGAGAAATCCCCAAAGCGCGGCGCAAACGAGCAGCATGGCGCCATACAGGTAGCCTGACCATCGCGCCTTCTGTGTATCTGTCAGTATTATGGAGGAAAACCTCGCTCGGCTGCGGGGCATTTGACTTCTCATTTATTCAGACAGTCGCTTAATTCCATTCAAGGCTTCGGGGCTTTGCGGGTCAAGGAGCAACGCGTTCTTATAGGCTTCAACCGCTTTCTCTTTCATGCCGTTCGCCTCATATAATGACCCAGCCAGTAAGTAGTACCTGAGGACAGGGGGGTTCATCAGTTGTAACACTCTTTCAATGGACTGGATGGCTTTGGCGGGTTGATTCAATTGAGCATAGGTCAACGCGGCTTCATAATGCGCGTCAATGTAATCAGGAAAATCCTGCGAGAGGCGGTCAAAGATTTCGGCGGCTTCATCTAATTCCTTTGAATCTCTCAGGAATTTCGCGTAATGCAGCTGAAAATCTCCGCGATCTGGTCTGAGGGATATCGCCTGCCTGTACCAGTAGCCGGCCGGTTGCGCTTGCTTTTCTAAAGCGTACAAAGTGGCCAGGTCGATTTGCCCTTCCCCGTTTTCGGGATAGGCAGCCATTTCTCCTTTAAAGCAATTGGCTGCTGATTCACTGTCTTTAAAGTTGTAGTAATAGAACCAGCCAAATTTTTTCCAGGCGATCCAATTATTCGGGTTCGTATTCACCGATGCGCGATAGAACAATTCAGCTTCAGATAACTGATTATTCGCAGCATAGTCATTTGCCTGCGAGAATTGAACGCCGCTTTTTGTGTTCAGCCAGGTGACAAAAAATTTGGATTCAGGGAATTCTCCCATTGATTGATCGAGCAAAGCGACTGCCTGGTCGTATTCCTTAAGATCAGTGTAAATGGTTGCCAGGGCTGAAGTAGAGGTTTCAGGCTCAAGGTGATACCGGCTGATGGCGGCCTTTAACGCGTCGTCTAATAACTTCTTTTCGCGTAATTCATAGGTGGCGTTGTGCAGCGCTGTAAGATTCCCTGCCATTTCCCAGGCACTGATCGCCCTGGCAAAGTCCTCGTGCCGGTAGGTGATTTCCGCGTACGTATTCGTTACCAATGGGTTACCCGGACCAATGAGCGGGGTAATATACGCTAAAGCCAGGTCGTCATCACCATTGGCAATCGCTTCACGCGCCAGAAGCAGCTTCGCGTGCGGGTGAGACGCAGGCGGTAAGGGTAATGCTTGATCTGAAGAAATGGGCTGATAGAAATGCGCGATAAACGCCAGCGACCACTTATTCACCTCAACCGCTGCGCGAAAACCGTTCGGGGTGATGATCCCCCATAACAGGATGGCAGCCACTGGGAGAGCAAGAAGGATTCTAAGTTTTCGTTTTTGTTGAATGCTGACAGGCATGATGCGCGCTCCGCCCTTTTGACATCGTGAAATGCCAAATGATGGCACATGGCATCCAAATTCCTTCTTGACATTTCCCTGACAGAAGAAATTTGGAATTTTTCCAGCGGTCTAAACGATGATCACCCAGCCGCGATGACGCACTGGCTGATCATAATAATTATAGTGAAGTACCTGTATTTTGCGCACAAGCGAGTTCCGGCGCCCCCAAGCGTGATGACAGTTTTGAAATGGATGGTTGCTGAACTCGATTGCTGGAAGGATCTTCACAGGTATTGTGGATGAGAGTATTCGCCGCAGTCATTTTACCATGTAGCGATGTGAGGTCCTTTTCTTAATTTCGCGCGAGATCGTCACTTCAGAAGCAGCCAGAAATGCCAGAAATCGGCGTGAAAGACCTGGCATCGGTCGGGGACACTTTGGGTACACTCCATACTTAACAAATTTGTTCTTTAAACGTTCTGTAAGTTTATTACAAGGTATTTGCTGCATAATTTTATTGGTGATTGTGTCGATGAGGTGTGTCGATGAAATTGCAAATATTTGGTAAATCCACTTTTATTTTCTTTTTCTCGCTGATTTTGTGTGGTATTTCCGTGAACCAGGCACATGCGGATGGAATGGTTATCCGTGTAAAACCTGCCGGTATTGAAAGCGGTACGTGCGGCGAGACATGGGAGAATGCTTGTTCACTGCCACGCGCAATCAGCCTTTCTTCCAATGGCGACCAAATTTGGGTTGCCGCGGGTGTTTACTTGCCGACCTCCACAGCTGATCGCGCCAGCAGCTTCGTGATGAAAAAAGGAGTAGCCATTTATGGCGGGTTTGGCGGTACTGAGCTGGAGCTGAATCAACGCGATCCTTCGGTGAATATAACGGTCCTCAGTGGTGATGTGGGTGTGCCAGGTAACAACACAGACAACAGTTATCACGTGGTCAGTGGCAGCGGCGCGGACGGTTCCTCCATTTTGGATGGCTTCACCATTGAGAAAGGGTACGCTGATGGCGAGAACCCATATAACCGTGGTGGCGGCCTGTACGCCTATAAGGGTAGTCCTGTTATCCGCAATGTGATTTTTACCAATAACTACGCGGCCTCATTAGGAGGTGGGGTGTTTGCTTCCAGCAGTAATCCCTCTTTCATAAATGTAGAATTCAGAAACAACTCATCGGGCGACCGCGGAGGTGGGGTATACAACTATGTAGGCAGCTCGACTTTCACAAATGTCCTGTTTGTTGAAAATTCAGCTGTTCAACGGGGAGGAGGCGTATTTAATTATTCCAGCGGTTCAAACCTGACAGGTGTCGATTTTGTGCGAAACGCCAGCCAGGACCTTGGTGGTGGGATGAATAATTACCTGAGCACCGTTTCATTATCTGATTGCTCATTCACTGAAAACTCGGCGGTCACAAGTGGCGGCGGGATGTACAACGGCGGGGGAACAATTGAACTGGAAAATGTGACCTTTACCGGCAATACAGCCAAGGGTGGTGGCGGAATGTTAAATTCGTCCCACAGCAATGTCACATTGGAAAACGTGTCTTTTGAGCGTAATTCCGCTTCGGAGCGCGGTGGGGGAATGTATAACTATTCGAGCGACCCGAGCCTGGCGTTTGTCACGTTCACAAACAATTCTGCTCGAGAACATGGCGGTGGTATGTTCAACTCAGGCTGCCAACCAACCTTAAACCATGTTGATTTTACAGGGAATAAAAGCGAAATATACGGCGGGGGGATGAATAATAATGGCAGCAATCCCATTTTGACCGATGTCACCTTCTCTAATAACACAGCAAATTATGGAGGGGGTATCTATAACTGGGAATACAGCAGTCCTTCGCTTCTGCGTGTAACATTCACCGATAACTCAGCCGTATATAGGGGCGGAGGGATGTATAACGTCGATTATTGTGATTTCCATCTTGACCAGGTAACGTTTACCGGTAACACAGCCACAGATTACGGCGGCGGAATTTTTACTTCGAATAGCAATCCTACCTTGCAAGCGGTCCGGTTCATTGGCAATTCCACGCCGAATCATGGGGGTGGTATTTACAACTCCTATACTCATGCGACATTAACAGACGTCACCTTTGAAGGAAACTCAGCGAAAAACGGCGGGGGGATGAACAACAACAATAGTGACCCCAAAATGACGAATATTACATTTATGGGGAATACCGCCTCCGAACGAGGAGGAGGTTTATATAATTATTCCAGTGACCCGGTGCTTAAAAACGCGACATTTTATAATAACTCAGCATTAACATACGGTGGCGGCATTTTTAATTCTGCGGGCAGCCTGTTGTTAGATGGCGCGACGCTGACTGCCAACACTGCCGGGATTTATGGCGGTGGCATGGCAACCGATGCGACCAACAACAGGGTCAACAATTCTATTTTTTGGCGAAACACGGCGGTAACCAGCGGCTCGCAAATTTATAGTTTTCACTCAGGCATGCCGATCATTAACGATAGCGTGATTGAAGGCGGTTGCCCGGCTGGGGGTGTCTGCACGAACATCATCTCCAGCAATCCCCTCCTCGGCCCTCCGGACAACTATGGCGGACCGACCTGGACGATCCCGCTCCTGGTTGGGTCATCTGCCATTGATGCTGGCAATGATGCGACTTGCAGCCCGTTTGATCAGCGAGGAGTGCCGCGCCCACAGGGCCCGCATTGCGATATTGGCGCTTTCGAAGCGACTGGAGATCCAACCTCGGCGGACCTGCTCTCGTTTACAGCGATCGGAGAGGAAAAAGCGGTTAAGCTTGTATGGGAAACCACCAATGAGGTGAACAACCTGGGCTTCAACTTGTTAAGAGCGACATCTGTTGAGGGAGCCAGGACCAGGATCAATGAACAGATGATTCCCAGCTCTCAACCAGGCTCTCTTATCGGTTCGGAGTACAAATTCCTGGATGAAAGTGCACGTTTGCTGCCAGTCGAATTGGGGGCAAATAAAACTTTTTATTACTGGCTGGAAACGGTCGATATTTATGGGCGTAGCGAGCTGCAGGGTCCAATCATTTACAAAATGGGATTACAGCAAAAAATTACAAAAGGCAAATAAGACAACCTTTGAATGACGGTTACAGCAACAACAGTTGAAGCCCCAGTGAGAAATCGTCGTTTTTCACAAGAACCTGTGGGTTATTTGTATCGAACCACGCGCGCAACTTCTTCTCTTCGTGAAAACGGGAGAGGCGTTTCTCTCTCCTTGGCTGGGCCGTGTCAGGGTGTTTTACGCACCTCAACCGGTCCATATACCTTGTTGTGACCGTAGATATCCACCTCTTCCAGCCAATAATAATAAGGACGGCTGCCGTTCAGCGCCTGTTGCAGAATGGTGCCGCTGAGTTCTGCGCTGGGTCTCATCATTCTTGGGTTGAATGATTTATCAGTGTATTCGTAAAAACCACCCACGAGGCTGCCGGGTGGGTTGTCTCCTCGAATGAGTATTGCATTCAGCCTGTCTCTTTTTCCGTTTAATGTGCTGGAGCGGTACAGGTTAAACCCCAGTGTGTTGAGTTCGCTTGAGGTCTCCCAGCTCAGCGTCACCTTTGCTGGTTGAGATTGAGCTGAGAAGGAGGAGAGCTCCACAGCCGTTGGTTTCAAGGAGCTACAGGCGGTAAATGCCTGAACCAGCCCATAACCAAAATAGTCATCCCGGCCTGCTGTTCCAAGATCTAAAGCGGTGTTGATCAGCGCGTCTCTTACTTCAGTGTTACTCGCGTCTGGTTTGCAGGACCAAACAAGCGCCGCGGCGCCTGCCACATGTGGCGCGGCCATCGAAGTTCCACTCCAGGAACCGTAGCTGGACCCTCCCATCACAGTGCTGGTCACTGCTGTTACCTTGCCCAGCTTGTTGTAGAGGAGATATTGACCGTCCGACTGGCTCATGGTGAGTGCGGGAATGAGTGATGAATTGCCGTCCCCTAGGGTTCCTCCAAACACGCCAGGTTCATTGTTATAGATCAACGCAACCAGGCCGCCCGATGATTGCACATTCGTGACCTTGGTGAGCAAATCGACGGAGCCGCGTTGGCAAAGAACGATCTTCCCTGCCCACGCGCCTACAGAGTCACACAGGCCGCCACTGACCAGTTCACCGCTCGCAGAACCCCAGGCAGAATACTGGATATGATAACCAGGGTAGGTAACTCCATCCACTACAACTGTCTCGATTTTCGTCGGAACGGTGCTGATCACGGACACGCCCGGGGCGGCAAGATCAACCGCATTGTTATACTGCGAAAAACCAGCATGCTGCAGGTTGGAATTGACCGCGGCTACCGAAAGGACGCTTGGATAAGAGGCAGGATAGCTGTATGCCGAGGTGCCCAAATTGCCAGAAGAAGCGATTAAAAGGATCCCGGAATCGAAGAGCGATTGAAACACGGCTTCTTCAATGGTAGAGGGGGTATCTCCGCCCAGGCTCATGTTGATGATGTTCGCGCCGTTTTCGCTGCAGGAATACACGGCTGCGATCAGGTCAGACGCTCCGACAACCCATTTTCCTTCATCGGAGAAAATCTTCACGATGTGCAAGTCGACTGTGCCGGGGGTGACTCCAACTACACCGATGGGGTTGTTCATCGCGGAGATGGTGCCGGCCACGTGCGTACCGTGCCCGTACCCATCCCGCTGCCAGTTGTCGTCGACCTGGGAAATTCCGCTTATATTATCTTTCAGGTCTTCATGATCAGTGTAATAACCGGTATCGATGATGCAGACTTTCATGCCTGCCCCAGTTGGTGCGCCTGAATCAATCACCGCGTCTCGGTTAATATCCCAAACATCGCGTGCCTGAACGGCTTCAAGGCCCCAGGGAATGATTTGACCATTGACATCCACTGTATTATTGAACAACGCTTCAGGTTCGGTTGAGAACGGCTCAATAAGGTAACGCGCGGGGTCTTTCTCGATGGTCAGCAGGTCAGGGTTCCGATATAAACCTGGGAGGTCTTTCTCAGAGATGGTCAGCGCGAGGGTATTGATGTCATTGAAAACATAACGGATGACCGCACCTGACGCGTTCAGCGTACTACGCGCGGTTTTCATTTGACCATTCTTATACTTGATTAAAACCCTAACCGTATCTTCTTCTTTTTGGGCAGATGCGGGCTGAATGATGATCGAAGACCATATCAAAGTGATGATAAGCCCACAAGACAAGAAATTTATCCAACGTTTCATAACTCCCTCAATAATCACGTTTGCAGGCGACCTGAACCCCATTAATCATATCAGAACCCGCCCGGCTTTTCGATGGAAAAGGCGGGATTGAAAATAAACTGTAATGAAGAGTATGACATGGTCAGGTGGATTGTTTGCACCCACAGAAAAAAGGGGATTGCAAAGCACCGGTTCGTTTTCTTCTTTCGCTTTGAATGTGCTCTTTAATTGCGAGATCATTCCAGATCGAAAGGACGAAGTGGAATATTCTTCATCGACCGTAAAGTTCGCGTTGAGACCTGATTTGTGCCAATAAAATGGTTGAACCTTAGAGATGCAGCGGGGGGTGACGCTTTCTCTCACTTTGCTTAGCTCAATAGACAGGGCGGTGTATACAACGGCGGCGATTTCTATAAATAATTGGCGAGGTTGTGAAATTTGTCCAAGAGAAAAGGCGCAAGGTACAAAGAATGATAAATTTGGTCCATGCCGAATTAATCTGAGCCCATGTGTTTCTATTACAACAGGTTAGCTGTATTGATGGTTTATCGCCATGAACGCTGTAAATCCTCCTTTGTTTCAGTTTCGGGTTCCACTAAGAAATATGTTCTCAAATTTTTACTTCTATAAGCGCTTTGTAAAAAATCACCCAAGAAATTTCCAAGCATTTTCATCTTTGAAAGCAAAGCTTCTTTGTCCCCCTAGGATCATGTCCTTTCCTTTTGTACAATAAGACCAAGTATTCAACACAGATTAAGCATCGCTGAAAACGTTCGGATTTTCTTATTCCCGTTTGCGTGGCCTGGCCAGAACTTGCTGGCAGGTCGTTTTGTTTTCCAGGGCAAAGAAGATGTGGTCGGAAAAATGGTTGGTGGAAAAAGGGCCGCCAGCCAACCCCGCTCCTTAAGCGCTTGATATGACAGCGGAGCCCAACCCAGCCTTTGCAAAATAGTCGGACGGCAGAAACTATGATATTTACCGTCCGACTATCTTCAAACCCATGTATATTGGCGCCCTCGGCGCGGCTCGAACGCGCAACCTACTGATTCGAAGAACCGTCCTGGGGAATCCATGCCGTATATGTGGGGGAATAGAGTATGTGAGGTAGCATATATGGGGGTAAAAATTGTCCAGGAAGTCCATTTTTGGCACTAAATCTACACGTTTTGCACGTTTTTTGCACGTTTTTTTGGTAACTCACAAAAATTTCGCAGCATTCCCGTTTTTCTCGAATTCGCACAGGTGCGGCCAAACCTTATGAAGGAGGTCGCAAATGTCGATCCAATCAACAAGAGCAAGAGAAAAGCTCGTGCTCTCCATCCATTTCACTCTCTATCCAGGAGTGGATAACAATTTCATACGTTTTATTCAAACAACACCCCGGCGCAACTTAGCCAGGCGGGTGTGCGAAGCCATGGATGCGTATCTCAGTATAGTTCACCAAAATGATCTAGAAAGGCGGTCAGTGGAGGTGAACCATGAATGAGCCTATTTTCTTTGGCGAGGATCTCGGTGCCGGAGCGAATAAGCTCTATGGCGAGCACGGCGGGATTCAGCTTCAGGCTGTCGTGGCTGCTGATACCGGCCAACAGGTCAGCCAGTTGCTGGGGTTCCGCAATCGCAAACCGCCCATGAAGGTCGGAGTCGGGGGGATGAATTTCTACGTTGGTCCGGGCGCGCATGACTGGGGACGTCCAATTGAAAACCTGGACTATGAACGCATGACCGGTGTTCCCGAAACCCGTGCTATTGTGTATGGCATCCTCAGCCGCTACATGAACCAGTTTGGGATGATCGATACTCCCATCAATTTGATCGTTGGTCTTCCCCTGGAAGTTTTATCCGGAGATCAGGCAGCCGCCAATGCCGAAAACGTAAAGCGGTGGTTGGTGGGGGATCATGAATGGGAGGCTGAGGGACAGCATTGCTCGATCCAGATCGCTGAAGTGAAAGTGACCAGTCAACCCTCCGGTGCTCTCTTTGATTATCTGCTGGATGATGAGGGACAGTTCATCCCGCAAAGGAGGGCTCATTTCAACCAGGAGATGGGGATCATCTCGATTGGCTTTAATACGCTGGAACTCTTGACGGTCAACGACCGGACGGTGGTGCAGGCCATGACCGCTGGCCGAACCCTGGGTGTACGCCGATTGTTGGAATTGCTCAACGGAGATAACCTGCATACCTTGGGTGAGCTCGATACCAAATTACGATGCTCGAAGCTGGAAGTGCGTCAGGCGATTCCCGTCTGGGCACGAGAGGTCACTGGTCAAATTGAAAAGACATGGGGACCGCGCTGGCGTAGGTTTTCGCAACTCATCATCGTAGGTGGGGGAGCCATTCTCCTTCGTGAGCTTCTAGTGGAACGTTTCAGCGGTAGGGTACATATTCCTGATGATCCGGTGATTTCGATCAGTCGGGGATTGTATAAGTTGGCCAAGCAACAGTCCAATCGGAGGAAAGCATGAGTCCAAAGAATGATCGTGACGATGGTGCACTTGCAATATCTGTGCACATCCACCTCCGTTTGCGTATTGGCGAAGATGACGATCTGATCAAATTCTTCAATCGGGCAGGGTATATGTGCAAAGCACGGGCGGTCAAAGCTGCCTTGCGCATGGGCGGACTTCCGTCTGATGACTCCTTCTTCATCGCTGAAGAGGGTGGCGCGGAAGACGCGCTTAATGATCTGTTGATCTAGGGCTCAAGGAACCGAATGTAGATTTTCCACATTCGGTTCCGGACCACTCCAAAAAAGGAAGTAAAGAATGAATGAATTTCTGGAAAGTAGTAATAAGAATCCTGATCTTGAAAAACTGAAAGCCTTACTCGAATTTCATTTCGGTAAATTTTTCGACGAGATCGGTATTTCGCTTGAGGATCATTTGATCCTCACTGCCTGTGCTGCCATTGACTACTTAGTCTTTTCCTACGGGGATATCAACTATATGAAGCAGCAATTTCGCGACAGGTATCCTGAAATGATCCTTGAGATTGTAAATAAGAAATATCATACGGAGCTAACGTACGTCAAAGAAGTAGAGAAACAGATAGCTGACCGTGACCTTGAAATAAAACAATACATACGTTTGAGATATGAGATGGAACAAAAAAACTTTGCCTTGACTATAGAAAATGAACGACTGGAAAAGATGATCCAGAAACAGAACCAGGTATTACGCAACCTGCAGGATCGATTAGACAGCGTCAATAATTCGGGTCAATAAATCGGTTAAAGTCCACATTAATCAGCCCTATAAATTACGGAGTGAATTTTTGACATGAAAGAAAATCAGAAACCTATCAATCGCTGGATTGACACACAAGATCAATCCGACCGACTAAACCAAATAATGTATTGCTTTTCCCACCGTGGAATTGCCACGGGAGAACAAATTGAAATCATGACTGGCCTGGGACAGCATCCAGTTCGGGATGCCTTGAAGATTCTAACCGAACCGCCAGGTGGATTGGCGCCGGCATTGCGGACGATCAACGTAACGATGCCAGGCCAGCGAGGCAGACCTTACGCAGCTTTAGTCCTCACCGAGGACGGGGCGGCGATGTTGGAAGAAAATCCTCGCAAAGCGCCGAAACTTGATGACCCTGTCGAGGCAGCACATGCCTTGATGGAAATGCAGGTATTCATTGCTGCCTACCAACAAGGCAGAAAAACCGAGTTGGAGAAAGTTCTACCTTTTAGCGGATTACGTAATATTCGTGCTGACGTATTGTTTGAGAACACGCTGCTCTTTGAAATGGAGCAGCAGGCACGCCTCAATGACGTACCCAGAATTTCAGACAAGTTGGAACGCCTGTGTCTCTTCTTCAATTCGCCGGCCGGCAGCGGGATTGATCACAAAGTGAGAATCCTGTTTGCACTGGCGGCGAATGACGGTAAGACAATTTCGGTCTGGCAGCAGGTACTTGGTGCTCTGATGAAGAAAAATGGTTCCATCCCATTTGAGCTTTACTGGAAAGAGATCAGTGACTTTATACAGAATCCCGAATGGGAAAGCGTTGACTCCTTTCAGCTCCTGGAGCCGGCAGCCATGTTCCAGCCAGAACTGCCACCTGAAAAGGAAAGCTCAATAGCCCAGGCAACTACAATCCCGAGTTTTACCCGGAACGTACCGGCAGAGTTGAGCGAATTGAACATGGTGATGGGCATCATGGAATCCGAAATTGGTAAGCTGGAGGGGGAGGCAAAGGGAAATCGTTATCAGTTCTTCCAAATGATGGAAGTGATCTACGATGGATCACATTACAAAGGGGGGCCCGTGGATCGTGAATCTGCTTATCCGGCGACCTCCATAATGCTTCTGTATCGATTCCTGCACATGCATCAAAACAAGGAGTTGCTCGAACAACTTCAGTCTGGGTATAAAAGGGTGCAGCAAATTCAACGGCAGGCGTTGAACCTCTTCAGGGATCATCTGACCCGTTTTTACTGGGATATCTTTCTCAGGTATTTCAACTTTGGACGAGGAGGGCCTCTCAAGGTCAAAGTGGAGGTGCCGTCTTTTGAAAGCAGCCGGTCTGAGATTTATCCCGTCGCGAGCATTACCGATTGGGAGATGTTGCGCGGCGAAGAAGGGTATGTTCAAAGTGGTGAACCGGCCCATGCTGAAGAAGCCTTGAGTTGGGTGTTGGAGGCGATGCATCTTTATGCGTTTGATCTGGGATTGGCTAGGGAAGCGACGAAAAAAGAGCGGAAATAATTAAAGAGAAGAGGTACGGGGAGATACTCCGTACCTCTTAATTGTTACTAACGAATGATCTTTATCATATTTTACTATTCAATTATCTGTGTTGTTTTAAAAATTAATTTGACCTCGTCCACGTAAAGTTTAAGTTCACCAACGTTGCCATTTTGCTGGTTGATTCGGCTGTAAATTTGTTCATCATAAGGGAAGCGGATGGTCAGATCTTGTTCGTTCCCGCTGGTAATAGTAGTGAACGTATATTCTTGAGATTGTTCATCGGCGACCTTCCAAATTTGTGAGTAATTGGCACCTACCCCTGTAACCATGATCGCCGACTCCCCGGCAGTGTTATGGGCGTGAGCCTTGATCACCACGGTTACCGTGCCCGCGGGAAATTTATATGGATAATGGATTACCCCAGCACCCCAAAGTAACCAACTGCCATTCTCCGTGGTCACTCCGCCGCCACTGGTATCTACCACCGGGATTAACTGATCCATGGGAATGACGATCTCAGTAGTGATGGCTAATTCATCCAGAGCTGCCGTGAGGGTTTGTTTCGCGAGCGCCCATTCGCCGGTCTGAATGTGATGGTCAACCAGAGCCAGGGAATCTTTCCCTTTTTGAGTCCGGGTAGTGTCCCCATTTGATTGCCAATAGTCAACCAGTTTTTTGAGAGTAGCTCTTTGATCCAAGAGCCAATTGCTGGCAGTGAAGTTCACCGTTTGGTTATTTTCTTTTTGTTCAGTGATGTGGATTGTCGTTGTCATACTTTCACCGGTGGCTGGATTCACGATCTCGACTTCGTAATCTCCAGCAAAACCCCTGAAAGTAAGTGAACCGCTGGAATCCGTAGTTCCAGTACCGGTGGTCGTCCAACTGTTGATAAGATTTTGCAGGGCATAATAAGCCTTCTTGGGGTTTCCATCTTGTTGAATCAAACCACCATTATAAACAAAGGGGGAAGGCTCCACTGTGTCCCACCAGACCAAACCCAGGTTTTGTTGCTTGGCGAAGAAGATCGTGTAAGCTGTTGTCAGATACTGCGCCTGGGTTTCTTCTGACCAGGGTACATTCCAATAACCCAGTTGTTCCTCTGGCAGGTCGGAAGGTACAGAGAACTCGGATCCCACCACCCGCTTTCCGTAGGGGGAAAGCATCTTTTCATATTTATCATAACAGGCGCTTAATTCACTCAACGAGCGTTTGGGCATCACCGTCCCATCCACTATGGTGGCATTGTCATAAAACTGAAGACCGATCACATCAAAATCGATCTGCTTGTCCAACATCTCCTGAATGATGGCTGCATTGTCCAGCCAATCAATACCGCCGCAGTTGTAGCCAAAATTGATTTCCACCCAGGCGGTCGGGTCGTTCTCGCGGATGGCGCGAATGGAAGTGGAAATGGCTTCATAATACTGATCTTTGGTCAAATTCATCGGATTATGGTTGCCAAAATTGGGTTCCAACACTGCTTCCCAATCGTCCACCTGCGGAGCAAATCGTTTGACGGTGGTGGCAACATGGTTGTAGAGGCGAATAAGAAATTCATCATAAGTCACATCTAGATAATAAGGTGGTAACTCACCGGTATCGTACACAACATTCGTCTTGATAAACATCCCCCCGGATTTCAGTTCATCGATTCCCAGCCAGTAGTTGGCGAAATCAAGGGTGAATTTTCCCAATTCAGGTTCGATCCAATTCCAACCCATGTATTCAGTGATCGTATTCATACCCGCTTGCTGTAATGAGTTTGCATAAAACGGATTGGCAACCCCGCCAAAAAGAAAATCGTGCCTCGTTTGTCTGTAATTCACCTGGTATCCAGAAAGTGGATTACCGTTTACATCCACTAAAGTGAGATGCATGTTCCCCTGGCGGTAAACGGGGATATCTTTCAACGCCTGCTGGTATGCGGCTTCGTCCTCTGCGGAGAGGGGGATCGGTGTGTATGGTACTGTCGGCGCCACCTGCAATTGCGTCTGAGTGGGTATTGGCGTAAGCGTTGGTGGCAGCGTGGATTGGGAGATTGTTGATTCTATTACCACTGTTGGTGCTGCCGTCGAAGGGGTGCAGGAAGTAAGTAATCCGATTACCAACAGGAGACTAAAGGCAAATCTTCTTTTTTGGCAAATGGTCATAGAACACCCTTATAAAACCAAAATGTTTCTTCATATTCATAAGTGAATATTGGAACGAATTTTCATTTTTCCAATTCGGCAAGCAACATTCGAAGAACTAGATAGTAATCACGATTGTTTTGGAATTGATCATTAAACAGGAATTCGTTTTCTTTAAATGCTTCCCAAAAAATAACATCTTTCACCGTTCCTGATCTAATGGCGGAAGACAGAACAAGGTTAACCCCATTTATTGCGTCTTCTGGGTTTTGAACATTTCTGATACTCATTTCAGTAATATGAACAGGTCCAATTTGCCCCAGATCTGTAAAGAATTGTGTTAGTTTCTCTTCATCCAGATCTTCGATGTTCGGGCCACCCCAATCCACTTGGTTTTGAGGAACATCTCGTAAATGAAATTGAATCCCAACATCCATTATTGCATCTGGACCAACTTCTGCTTGGATCTGTTTTTTCATCTGTGCCATGAAATCCAGGGTAAATTGCGGATTATAGCCCCATTCCTTGGCTCCATAAGGCAGATTGAGTATCAAATGGACATCATCACCTGGTCTTAATCCCTTAGCTTTCAGCTCATTGTAGATCATACTATACGCTTCAACAGGCCATTGCTCCTGAAAAGCTCTATACCAGGGATTGCTTTCAGTCACCCAATATTGTGAGCCATCATAAATACCAACTGGTTCATTTGCAAAATTTATTGAATCAAAATAGGGGTATCCATTGACTTCTTGTTTCACCCAATTTTTCATCCATTCTGTAATTTCCACTTTAGAAGTGGTATTTAACTCGACAGGATTTTCGTCTCCCCAATCAAAAAGGTGCCCAGGTCTGAAAGAAATATCATTTTGTTGTGCAAACAATGAATACTTTTTTTCAAATGGGTAGCCACCATCTCTTAGAACAGACAGCGGTGAAGTGCCGCCGCAATTAATGATAGAAAATTCATTCATTATCTTTTGGTTATATAAGGGATTTTGATAATCTTCATCACCAGATATTGTCGAACCGCACTTCAAACCATTCAACCCACACATTTCTTTAAGGGAAGAACCAGACCAGATCCACTCATCTTTGTCATTTTTTATTGCAATGATAAGGGGAATTCCAGTTTCATCAATATCTTTGGTATTAGGAAGATCCAGGGTTGTAAAAACAATAAATTGTTTTTCGCCTCGACTGGTTAACAATTGCGGACCTTGAAGTTGTACATCCGCAGGGCTGATTTCAAAAGCTTTAGCGAACTGAACAATGGGTGAATCTGTATTATTTAAATTAAATAACGCTGGATTTGAAGCTTTAGGATCGGGGACTTGAATATCGCCAACTTGAATTGTTGGCATCTGAGTTACTGTTGGATATGGCACTCTGGTCTGCGATGGGATTGTTAACGGTATTGGAGTCGGTGAAGCGCAGGATGCCAGAAAAACTATCACCAACAAAAGACTCAGAACAAAACTTACTTTATGGCAAATGGTCATATAACACCTTCATCACTGCATAGTAAGCTTGTTTTGGACGCGCATCATCGTCAAAGAGCGAAGGGTTGGCGTCAGTTGCCCCGCTGTAATTCATCCACGACCATTTATCACCCACATCGCCGAAGCCTATTGCCCTGGCGCCCACGTCCAGATAGGTCTGCGTGATCTGGCTGAAAACCTCAGCCTGGCTCATGAACGGATCGGTCACTTCAGCTGTCTTGAGAACCGGTTCGTACCAGAACGGCAGCCGATCTGGAGTTAACACCACAATCGTTTCAGGCGCGGAAAGATAAAGCCCGCGCGCTGTGATCTGCTCCAGAAATTGTTTTTCGAAATCAGCTCTTGGCGGGTTGTATACCCAAACACCATTCTCAAGATCTACACCATCCAAAGGTACTCCCCTTTTTTGCAATTCATCCAGGTAGGCAAAGAAAGCCTGCCGGAATTCCGGTTCCTGGGTGCCAACCTGGTCTTCCACTAAAAATGCCTCAACAACGATCAATTTACTTTCAGGATCAAGGTTCTTGACTGTTCGCGCCACGAGCTCGGTGGCATCCACCAGACCCAATTCTCTTACCCAATAACCATACTTCTCATTCCCAACTTTGTTCAAGTCGGCAATTACTTGTTCATTCTCAATTGTCCATTCATCCACTTTTCCCTTATTCCGCAGAACCGTAACGCTTGTGGTGAATTCCAGTATCTTTTTGATCTCTTCTTTTGAGAAATTGCCGTTGTAGACTGAGTCGGGGATGCAATCCCCGCTGCAAAGTAGGGTCTGTGCCCTGACTTTCATGTGATGAGCCTTGGCAAACAAAAAAACCGGATCCGCCTGATCCCAGTAATAGGGGTAATCTGTCGGGAAAGTACCGGCATTGAATTCGGCCTGGATGGAATCCCAATCATCAAGTACACTCCGCCAATCCTCCGCGGTAAAGTCTTTAAAGACAACATTCATCAATAGATCGTTGGTGAAGGTTAGCATATTGGCATTGGTCAAAATGTCGCGATTGGCCGGGTCGGCAATATCTGAGTAGAGACCCGGCATTGCCAAGTCGATGAGCAAAGCATCAGCCAGGTCTCTGCCGGTAATTTTCCGCCAGGGCTCACCAGAGTTCTGGATTGCCAACGGTGTGCCATTTACTACCAAAATAGCAACTTCCTTACCATTCATGGATTTCGTCTGGATAAAGCCGCCACTGTTCTTTCGGATCGCCTCAGTCAAGCTATTTGCATCCCTTTCAACGCCATCGATAGTGACCCTGTCGCCATAGGCATGGACATAGTCCTCCACCCAAGCGTCAAGATCCGGTATATCCTCAAGGGTCGCCTTTCCGGAAGGCGCCTCTTCAGCCAGGAATGAATCGATATGAAGTGCTGCCTGCGGGTTCACCCAGGCTCCCAGCCATACCGTCTGCGCCGGGAATAATCCGTCAGGAAGATTGAGACCTCTTTGTTGCGTCACATCCACCTTCAGCACATCCTGGCCATTCTGATCCAGAATGTGCATTGTCTTTCCACGCGGATCATCGAATACCACAATAAAGGGTTGATCCGTTGGAATTTCAACGAAGGTACTGTAATTACACTGTTCACTGGTACCATCATTGATGCAAAGCTGCAACCGGTTCTGCTGATTGGCACCTATATCCAGACGGATCAAGCCGCGCCACCAGTCCCCTTCGGTGACAGGAGGGGTGCCCATCAACAAAACACTGGCATATTCCCCGGCGTTTTTCTCGAGGCGCATCCTCATGCGGATGCGAAAAGCAGAATTCAACGTGAAATTGCCATTGCCGACATTCGTTCCATTGCCGTTGAAATCACTGATTTTGATCTGTTCTTTCGTGACGGTTCCCCCATCTCCCACGAAGTTATACCTCATATCCAGGTTTATCCAAGGGACATCCGCGGTGGATAATTGAGGGAGTGAATCTGGCAGATCCACCATCGCAGAATGTAGGACATACCCTTCCTGACCGTCCTGCGTTTGGATCTTTACAAAATCACCAAACTGACCCAGGGGTGTTACATTTTGCCCGGCCGGCAGGTCGGCTAATTTTAAATAACCTGTAATGCCGGGGCCGGTGTAAAGAACACAATCCTGGGCGACTGGTAAAAGGATGGCGGATTCCGTGGGCGTTGCAGTTGCCTTGAGTGCGTCCCTCAGCGTAGCCGTGGGCACAGAAGAAGCAACTTTTGGGACACAGGAGGATAAAACCAGGGCAAAAATCACGAGAGAATAGAAAACACGTTTGTTCATTTTGGCAATCCCCATTCATTACGATTGGTAAATCTCAAAAATCTTGTACATTTCATCAAACAGGTAATCAGGCGTGTAATTTTCTGTGAACATTCCTGTTTGGTCGCAGGTCAGTTCATATTCATCATTGTGGGCATCCCCCACAGGCTGAAAAAATGGAGTCCAGAAAAGGACCCGCTTTACTACTTTTGACTCAACGGCCGCTTCAAGCAGGATATGCAGTGTTTCCTTTTTCTGCTCAGGATCGTCGGTGCCGGTGATGCTGCATTCATTAATCATCATGTCACCAATTTCAGCAAAGCGTTGGAAATGCTCAATCAGATCCGCCTTCTTGAGCTGTCTCGCCGACGGCCCCCAACAGCCGTTGGACGGATTTTGAACATCCTAAGTATCAAGAATATCTAGAAGAATTCTATATTGGAAAATATTTTGTTAAAAATGAACAATATTATTCGTTTGCACAAAACGCAGGGAATCTCTTACCGTAGTATTTGAGAAATTGACTTGCTAAATACTACCCTGTAGTTATTGTTTATTTAATGATGCTCCTGCATTTTGTGCCTGGATGGCTGAAAACTCAGGAACCAGGGATAATTTGCCAAAAAGGAAGCGCTCCTCTCGTCAATTATTTCCAGTGAAAAACGAATTTGTCGTATTTGTCAGATTTTATTCAACTCATTATTTATTAGATCATTGTATGCATGGTATTCATTAAATTGTTTTTGGTACTGCTTAAATTCAAGGACTAGATTTTGAAGTATGTCGGTTGTAGCACGAATACTTTCCTTACAGGCTAATTCCAATTGAATTCTCTTTGATTTGTTAGAGAGAAGAACAAATACACCAAAGCCTGAACAAACTGCCGTTAATGAAAAGAGCCAATAACCTAAGGAAAATCCTCCTACAAGAGTTAACATGGCCAAACCAAAACTGATAATTGCCTTCCAGTTATTAATTTTCGAGCAAGCGCTTTTTTTGATTTCGGTGTAATGATTTTCGATTTTTTTAATTTCATCGATTTCCTGTGTAAAATCTATCGTTGCGGAATAATCATTAATTACAACAGGTACGCGAGTTGTTTTTCGACTAAGGTAGTCTTCTTTATATGCAAGTATTGCTTTTTCTTGCAAGTTTTTTGTTAGCGTAAACATATTTAAACGGATTTGCCCTTTAATTTCCGGGTTGTCCCGTTCAAATATCCAATTGATCATCTCAGTTACCAGATTGATATCATTTTTAGCGTGTAATTTATCTGCCTCAAACTGTTCCTTGGCAGCGTCCACATCCCCTTCAAATTTAATTACGAGTTCATTGTATTTAATTTCATCATATACAGCTTCTTCGTTCTGATTTGGCGCAGCGATAATTTCATCTATATAACCTTTTAGGAACTCATTCCGTTGTTCAATGGGCACATTAATAGTCTGTAGAATAAATTCTAAAATGTTTATATTGTTTTTAACTCTCAATAAGTTTTCAGATAGCTCATCAAATGTGACACAATATTTTCTGAGTAGGGGATAGTCTATTTGCTCAATTGGCTTCATATGTTCGTAATTATTACGAATTTTCTCAATAATGCTTTTTTCGCTGTAACCTTCTGCTTGAAGACTTGAAAGAATTATTTGATCAATAAAAGTGATGATCTGATTCCGGATATTCTCATCAACTGATTCAGCAACAGTTTTACTGATCAATGAAAAAAGCATTAAGAACGTCCGTTGATTGCTTCCCTTTTGTTCACATTCCTGGAATAAGGAAAACCATTTTAGTGCTGCTTCATTCCGCCCGATGCGGAGATTGAAGAGCATATAGAATATTGCTGCTAGATTCTTATCTAATTTAATGGCTTTTACCATGGCGCGATTAGCAAGATCCTTATCGTCGTTTTTCCAGGCCATAACACTGATCAGAGTACAAGTTAGCCAATAATCTGGAGATTGTAGGTGCTGAACTTCAACTGACTTTGCGATGGTTTGATTACTGATCATATTTAAATCCAGATTATCCATGATCCCTTGGACTATTTTTCTCACAGTCCGATAATTATTAAAGTCATAATATTTCTTATTGTTTGCAGCTCTTATCTTCTTGTTAGCATTTTCAATGTTTTTAAAACGAATATAAAGCTTTTCAATCTCGCCTTGTAATGCAATAGTATCAATCACCCGTTGATGAGACGATTGCATTGCGTTGTCCGAATTTTGAAGAGTCGTTTGAATTTGTTGATTGTAGTTTTCTAAGGTATTATTTGCTCTTGAAACTCCAGAAGCGATTGTAGATAATTCCCCTCTTAATTCGCGATTGATCGCTTGAACCTTACTTAATTCATTTTCCAGTTGGTTTACTTCACTTCGTAAAGAATAAAGGCTCATTGGTATAATCCTTCTGCATTTGATGCTGCGAGTGCTCGTTCTTTACCCCATTCTCTGATTTTCATTACCATTTCAGGATTGCTTTGAGATATTGGAACGATATTTTTGAATTTATTAAAAAGCAAATCTTCAGTTATGATACTTTGTCCATTATTTATCGCCATTTGTGCGACATCTTTTATTGCGTATTCAATATCAGAATAAGAAAATCCTTTAGATAGGTCAATTAGATCCTCCAAAATCCGATTTTCAAGGTCAATGTGGAGAGATTTTTTTGAGTACTGATTAATCGCCTCCATTCGTTCCATTCGGTTAGGTAAATCTAAGAAGAAAACCTCGGAAAAACGACCCTTCCGGAATAATTCGAACGGCAACGCGGATATATCATTTGCTGTAGCTACAATGAATACTCTACTACTAGATTCCTGAAGCCAGAATAGGAATTGTCCTAAAACTCGCTTACCAGTATCGTTTCCCGAATCTGAGACAGACAAAGCTTTTTCGATTTCATCAATCCATACAATACAAGGTGAAACGTTATCAATAAATTGAAGAGCTTCTTTCATTTTTTTTTCACTCTCACCGACCCATTTATCATAAACAGTTCCAAGGTCGAATCTGAATAGTGGAAGCTCCCATTCCTTTGCTACCATTTTTGCAGAATATGATTTTCCGCAGCCAGGTACCCCTGCAAGAAGGATACCCTTCGGTGGGTTTAAATCTCTTTGCTGAAGTGCTTCATCCGGGGAAAAGAAAACCTTTTGTTTATCATTTAACCAAGCCTTAAGTCCGTCGAGTCCAGAAACCTCAAGCTCGCGATTAACGTGTACTTGCTGAATACTTGGAACAGTACTATACAGACGACTTTTAAGTTTTGTTAATTCATATAGATCGGTTTTGAATAACCCTTTGTTTGTTATTAATGTTGTCGAGAGTATATTTTCAATTTGAATCTCTGTGAGTCCCCTTATTAAAGTTGCTGCCCGATGTATATCCTCATGGTCCCACTCGATAGTATTGTTACTACGATAAGTGTCCACAAATGTTTGAATCTGTGAAATTCTCTCATTTATATCTGGATAATTTAATGTTGCCAACATACCGAATTGTGCCAGGCGTGACCAAACATGATCTGCAGTAATTAATATTAAAGTGCTATTTGTTTCTTTGGCTAGATAAAGAATATTAAGTAATTCTCTACTGTAAATATTATCGTCACCTATACGTTTAACATCACCAAACGCAAAGATTGATCTTCTGTTTTTCATAAATGTAGTAGCTATGTGTTGTAATGGATCATTCTCTACGTCGAATTTTTGCAAATTTCCCAGATTGCATACTTGCTTTGCATCTGTGTAATACGAAATATTGCATGATAGATCTGACACTATCTCTTTCAACATTCGTTCCACTCGTTCACGTTCGGAAGAATTGATGATAATTAGTGGTGTCCTGGCACGTAAATAATTTTTTACTTCTGCCTTCGTATTAACGAAGTTGCCCATTTTTTCACCTTTAGTTCGCTTGTGTAAATAACTTCAACCTGTTTATTTGGAATAGAGAATCTTCTAAATCGGAATTCTTGTGCTCCAACGTCTGTTTTTTCAGAAACACAATGGTCTCACTCCAAAATTGTTCAGTCTGTGTTTTTATTGAGCTTTCAAGGTCGCGTTTAAATTCATCATCTAAAAAGTTGAGGTCTAAAAAAAATAAACACTTCCTGACCTCGTTCCGGAATTTTATGAAAAGTGGAGCAATGTCAGATAAATCATTTAAAGAAAGGTACATATTAAGTTCTTTTAGAAACTGTTTGATCCGCATGTTCAGCATTTCGTTAATCGTATCTACGAGCTTTTGTTTGAAATGAAAACCAATATACCCTTTTATGATAAAAGAGCCTTTTGATATCGTCTCGAATACTTCTTTATCAAGAAAAGAGCGCGTTTTCAATAGGTCAAAGCAATCGAGCCATTCTTCATATGAAGAAGGTGGATTTAGAATTTCCATGTAGAAAAACCATCATTACTATTTTAGAAAGCTGTATGGTGGTTCCAAACTCCATGAGGGAAGCTTCTTGCTCATCTCAATTAATCTCTCGTCAGATAGTACTTCGTTTTCTTTTACGGGAGCGGCAAAATTTTCGCGAATACGTTGTTCCATCATTTGCTGGAATTCTGCATCTTCGTTATTGGGTTTGACATCATTGGTCATTGGAAAATCTCCTTTTGAAAATTTATTATATGAATTCAACTAAGCTCAGAAGTTGGCTTTTTTTGGCGCGATTTTCCTCGAAGTATCGTTGGAAATCGGAAATTTCGGCCATACAAGCTGAAAGATGTTCTAGTGATGCTTTAACACGGGAAGGGTATTGTTTCATTGATTTTAGAACACGCCAAACAAGAAAACCAGCTGCCAATCCGGTGAAAATAAGGGAATACAATGTTACGAATGCTAGACCGATAGATACCAAAAAAACAATGGCCGCAGTTATGTTGGGGGTGTTTACAAACATATTCTGGAATTTATTGTTTTCATAAAATATCTTCATATTTTCGATTTGTTCGGCCTGATCATGACCGTTGCTAACACCATCCCATGAATCAATATGAAGTTTATATTCATTTGGGAATGCCGATTTTAACTTAGCATCCCAGTTGTTGAGAGAGGTGATGAACCACTTTTTTGTATTTTGGAAACCAAATTTTCTCACCTGAACATCAGTTTGTTGACTATCGTCATAGATTGCCCATTTCAACATTTGTTTGCCGATGTTAAAATGCTCGTTCTGCAAATCCAATAAAGCGTCGTATTGTGCTTGTGCTTGCTCAATATCGCTGTTGTTCTCGATGATCAAACGATAGTATTCCTGTTGGTTCTTCAATTCCAGTTCTTCCGCGTCATAGTTTGAGATCAGATTCATAAGAATTGTATCAATTCGGTTTTTATAATTAGCTTCGTCTTGTGGTTCAGAGTCAACATCCAGGGATTTAATAGTCTCGATGAGGCGGTTATACTTGGAAACATCATTGTAGGATCTTCGAAGTCCTTCAACTGAGGTACAGAATTGTAAAAGCGATTGATAGTTGAATTGTTGGTTTACATTTATGTTGCTTATGTAGTTTTCATAAGCGTTAAGAAGTTCTGTATTGATTTGTTCATTCTCGTTAATGATACCAACCCAACTATCAATCAAGTTGATAATGTCCTGCTCCAATTCCTTGTCTTTTCCGAAAATCCCGTTCAGATATGATTGAAGTAGGATAGCGGTTTCTTGTTGAAGCACTGTAGGATCAAGGGTTTTAAAATATTCACGGAACCAAAGTTTAGCCGGATTAATGCGGCCAAAACGTAAATTCACCAGACAAAAAAACAGGGTGGTTTTTATTGCATCTTTTCGCCCGCATTCTGCTAATGCATTTTTGGCGACAATAGGATAGTTGTTAACCCATGCAGTTATTGCTATTAGTGCATAAGAAAGCCAGTAGCGAGAGCTTGTGATCCAAAGCTCTTCGGATAATTCTTGAATTGTGCTATTTCTGACCAGGTTAATATCAAAGTCGCGGACAACTCCAAGCACCGTTCTCCTGATTGCGACATGGTTGCTGAACTGCTCTTTGATGATTTGGTCTATTCTGAGAATGTTCTCATGGGCAATTTGCTTTTCTTCACCTCGGAGCATTTCGGTCTTGAACTTGTTAATATTCTCATAAATTTTATTTGTAGTTGTTTGAATGTTATTGGTGGATGTCTGGACATTGTTTACTTTTACATCTACTCTCGATTTGAAAGAATTGATTGTTTGGTCTAGATCGTTAATTGCGTGCATTGCATTGGACATTTGTTTCTCCTCCCAAGAAATTTTTATAAACTATTTCTCGAATTTTTCAATTGCGTTTATTAAGTCGGCTTGTTTAGTATCTGATTCTTTATAATCGCATCGCCATTGTCTTAGTTCATCCAAAGCCTTTTTTAGTTTCAAAATACCAAGTCGTTTCTTTTCATTCATGATTTTTTTAAGATCTACAATCCTACGCCAAAGAAGAAAACTACCTGCCAATCCGATAAGTATGCCAAGCGTAAGCGCAACCTTCGAAAACGCGAAAGCCATAATGATCAGAATACTTAATGCCACAATGCAGACAACGCTATAAATTATAAAGAATTTGTCCTTGATTATTTCTTTCCACCTGTTCTTTTCGTAGAAATTTTCGAGTGTTGATTTTGCAGATTCAAAGTCATCTTCATTACAGACCAGTTTACAGTCATCGATATCAAAGGAATACTTTTGGCGCTCAATCTGGCGATATGTCTCGGCAAACCTTTTAAACCCTTTTGCAATCCAGTCTTTCATGAAATTAATGGTGAAACGTCTGACAATAATATTCGTCTGAGTTAAATCTTCATCGAAAGCCCAATGAAGGAACAAATCACCTAAAGATTTATTCTTTTTTTCGTCCACAAACATTGCGTCAAAATTTGCTTGAGCTGCACTCAAATCACCTTTTGCAGCTACGATAGCTTCATTGTATTTCAGCTTTTTTACTACTTTTTCTTCATCCTCATCATATTTACTGATTAAGGAGTATAAAACGTTTTCGATACGCTGTGCTAGATCCTTACTCTCGTTCACCTCAGTTTCAGCCAAAGCATTATAGTACTTGGCAATAATTGCGTTCTTTTCTGCATTCGAAAGTAACTGGTGCATTTCCTGGTACTCAAGGCAAGTTTTTTGAAGTGTTACATATTCCTGATCCGTTGTATGAAGGAATAATTGTGCAAACTCTAATGCCTTATCTGAAAATTTCTTACCGAAATCAACGGTTGTTACTTCAACCTGTGCAAGCATATTCTTGAAACTTGTGGCAACTTGCTCTTGAAATTCTTTGTGTGCTCCAAAAGCACCACTAAGGTAAGCCTGTAACAGGTATTGCCACTCCTCACCCAAATTTCTCATATCCGCACGATCAAGATAATTTACATACCATTTTCTTGCTGCATCAATTCTATTAAATCGCAAATTGATCAGCAAAAAGAACAAGCAGGTGTTAAAGAAATTAATAGTCAATGATTTGTTCATTGCACGGATAGCAGCTTCTTTTTCATCACTTGCCCACAGCATTACTCCAGCTATGGAATAAGCAAGCCAATAATCGCTATTTTGCAGATAGACCTTCTCAACTTTCTTTCGCATACTATCACTGGAGACAATATGCATGTCCAAGCCGATTACGTAACCCAATGTAATTCGCCGAAGTTCATTGTAATAAGAGAAGCGTGTGCTGTACTCGTCCGTGAATTGTGTAATATTCTTTGATGCGGTGGAAATGTTTTTGAATGTGAAATATGATGATGTTAATTCATTAAGAGCATCATAGACATCTTTCGTTCTAATTTCTGCTTTACCAACCAGGCCAGAAAGCCAACCCATTCGTTCATAAACCTCTTTATCCATTACACCGCAGTTATTAATCAAGGTATACACATTTTTGATTGATACCTCTAACTCAGCTTCTAATTCAGCATTTTCTTGATTAGTGTAGTTGATTTGGCGTATAAGATTGTTTATTCGTTGTTGCAGTTCTTGTGCTTCTCGATACTCTTCTTCGGTCATACTAACACCTCATTGTTGATCATGCCCGCACTTCCTCACTTAATTCACGGTAGAAAATCTGATAAGAGACGGGTACAATGGCAAGCATCTTCGTCATGTAGTCGTTATACTTATTAAAATCTAAATTGCCGTTTTTCATTAATGAACTACGCACCTCATCAAATAACGAAAATAGTTCTTTATAATATTCCGGGGTTGGTCTTAATGGGTCAGATTTCTCAATGGAATATAGTTGAGTAAATGATTGCTTTGAGAAATCCGAATCCTGACAGCTAATTTCTTCTATTAGGTCACCTGTGAAAATATCTGCTACCATCCAATATTTTGGACGCGGAAGCTGTTTTGAATCAAGATGTTCTTTTTTATATGAATAGAAGAATGTGGCTATTACATAATGGCCGTTATATTTTCTTATAACGGGGTTCGACATACCATGAGGAATTTTTGCACCTCCAAGAAACTGTCGGTTTAATTGCGAGATAATAGTTGTAATGCTCTCCATCAATTACCGCCTTTCTGTCTGAAAATTCGTTGAAACCAATTTGGTTTTGCCACATTCGAAGTATCAGGTTGAGACTGAGAGACATCTTTATTCATGTCTTTTTTTGTTATTACTATACTAGTTGGATCAATAACCTTGTGATCTTCTGTCCCAAAACACATTTCTTGATACTGTTTAGCAGGAACGTAATTTTTCCCTCCACCAGAATCAACAATTTCAAATCCAGCAATATTGCCTTGTTCATCTCGGCGCGCACCAGTTACTGTAATCCAATGATCTGATGCAAAATCTTGCGTATAACTTCCAATTGGATCTGAATAATCTCTCTGTTGATCCCAAAGTCTGTATGAATCAACAGCCACATTCAATACGGCCCCCTCATCAAGTAGTGCTGCTGTTTCATTTAAATTAAGTGCATTATCATACTCAAATAATTTCGTTTCTATCTTCCCCCCGGTTTGTGCGTTTACGATATTGTATAGATCCATCAACTGTCCTGTTGTTGTAGCGCCACATTCTTCGGGAAAACCATTCGTTTCGCACATGTTGTTATCTACAGCAATTTTGAGAATTTTGTTTTCGGTAAATTCATTCGTCCCAAGAACCTTATTGATTGCGTTCGCCTGTGAAGTAGGGCCACATGTACCTTGATAGCCGTACTCATTTATTCCTTGTTCAAAAAAACGGCCAGATTCATAAAACTCTGGTTTTTCTACCTTAACACTTTGTTCAAAATTGTCATACTCTCGTATGGGTTTTTCTTCCACTGCTTCAGAAACACCTGGAAGTGGTTCACTTGTTTCTTCGTTCGTCTCACCTGTTTCAGGAATTTTATTAACAGGAGTATCGCCGCCTTCATCAAGATTATGTCCTTGCATTTCTGGTACGTATGCAACAGTTTCAGGAACTTTATCGGGGTTTAGGGGCTCCTGATTCTCAGAAATACTTTCAATTTCAGAGACATCCTCCGAAATATCTTTGTTTTCAGGTTGCGTTATTGTGTCTGTAACAGATATCTGCTCTAAGTTCTCAGTAGGAATAATTGTTGGCTCACAAATGTTGTCACTTATTGGTTCTGGATTTTGTATCAAATCTTGGTGATTTTCTACTAAATCACTCTGTATATCAGATGTAGAAAAATCTGCAACTGCTTGGTCTAGATCAACGTTATTCGTAACGGAATCTTCTGAATCGTGGGTTATTTCTTCTAGTTCGATAGGCGTTTTGTCTTGATTTGTGTCTTGTTGAACATCGCCCCAGCCATCTTGATTATCTTGTGGAATAGTGTCAGCAGTTGGTTTAAGATCTCCATTTATTTCTATGTCGGGCGAAATTTCTCCTGTTTCGTTCTCTTCCAACTCAATTGGAAGAGCGTTCTCAATATACTCATTTTCAAGTGGAATATCTGCCAATGTGTTGGATTGCTCCTGCGCTCCAACAAGATCTTCATTAGGGACTTCGAAATCTGTCACCACTTCCTGTTGTGAATCCTCTATTGTTTCTTCGGTATTCAGTTCATCGGCGGTAGCGATTGCCGCATCTACATCAGGAGTATTAAACTGTTCAAAGTCATCTGCGCCTGCTTCCATAATAGAGTTCACTTCAAATGAGTTATCACCAGTTTGTGTATCAACATTGTCACTTAAATCATCTTGATCGAAATCTCCCTCGACGGGAGGTGATATTGCACCATCCTCAAATTCAGGAACAATATTTGACTCTTCAGGTTGAGTTGGGATCTCAAATTGACTAAAATCATCACCACTCTCATTTAAAACAGAATCAACATCGAAGGATGTGTCAGCAGCCGCAATATCAGAACTCGTGTCATTGAGTGATGAATCTAAACCACTTTCATCAATGTTCAAATCACCATCATAATCATCACTCATTTGCTGGTCCCCCTTCTGTCCGTTTTAGAAATTTCGGGTTTTCAAGAATTTTGCGGTAATCGTTTTTGGAAATTCCGAAATCTTTTTCAAGCATAACCTTTCGCAAGAACTTGATTTTTACGCAGTTATATAAACGCCAATTGAATGAAATACTTGGATTTTCAGACAACAATTCTTTCAGAAATGTTCCAAGTCCTTGTATTATTTTGATAAACTCCACCCGGTCTTTAATTTGAGGTAGAAGCATGTTTTTTAATCGAGTTGCAAGGAAATCAGCGTTTTTTCGTACCTCAAAATCGCAATCATGCTGACACTCGCTGTTGAACTCACATTCAATATGAGGTATTAGCAAATCTTTGTGTTGTTGCCAATAATTCGAAAGAAGTGCAATTTCTGCGTCGGAAATTACAGGGCGAATATTTGCTCGTTCTAGTACGTTATAGGTTTTAATGAGTAAAGGTGTATAAACCCGCCCATAATGGAGTAAAGCTTCACCAACACCCAAACGACCAAGTTCTTCATAATCTGCTTCGGTCATATTGGTTGCAGTGGCAATAGCATCCTTATTCTCTTTCTCAACTAATTTGAAAATGATCTTTACGTTAGTGTTGGAAACTATGCTCCGACCGATTTTAGTGGGTGATTGATCTGCAATGATTATGCTTGTACCATAAGAACGAATTTCCGCGATCATATCCTCCAGGGCTTCAATTGTAGATCCCTGCGAATCTGCGCTGTCTTCGCTCTTAGTATTTCCACCAGCTAAAAGGACGTGTGCCTCATCTATCAGCATTACATTTTTGAGTTTACCGTCACCGATAACATTACTTTTTGTGTAAACGCAAATTAAAATAAGCAATAAAGCCATTATTAACGATTTTTGTTCTTTATTGTTGATTGCGTTCAACTCAATGACAGTAGGTTTTTGAAGCAAATCTTCGAGTGGTATTGTATGAATACTGTCATAGATGCTACTATTCTGCTCAATTAGACTCACTAAACGCACCAAACCAGCACTTTCCATATTAGACTTAATTTCATTACTATAGTCCATGCTTTGAATACGTCTCTTAAATATCTTAATGAACTCGTAAAATCCGAATTTTCGCACATTTAGATCATCAATCGTGCTATCAAACTTCCAACCATATTCGTTATAGCACTCGTTGATGGATGCAAGAAAAATATCCGGTAATGGATTTGGCATAGAAAAAGCAGCTTTAAATGCGGTCATGAGACTAGGCACATAACTTTCAACAGTAACACCTTTTGGTGGTAGGAAAGGATTAATAATATATGGGGATATGTGGCTTTTTCCAGGTGTGAAAATTTGTAATTCAGGTATACCATCTATCAGAGATCGGTATTCGCTCTTGGTTGGTTCTATGGCGAGGAATGGAATCTTGAAGTCATTCCAAAACTGTAATAACAACCCTAAAGAAAAGTTCGTTTTTCCTGAACCAGGCATACCAACAATCAAGCCGTGTTTTGTAAAGTCATTTAGTGGAATACCCGCTTGAGCCGCATTACCCCCAGATGATTTTGATGTATTTTGGATAATCCCAATCTTGAAATTGCTCTCTGAGATAATACTATTATGTAGTTTTTCTCTACTACTAAGAACCTTTTTAACGTCAAGACCAATGGTTTTCCCGTCATCAATTGGGAGTTTGAAAATAGAGCGAAGCTCGCGAGTTGTAATTAGCTGTTTGAAACGGATATATTGGCGTGGGGCATTTCTCGTATCCCAAAAATTGTGTTCCCGAGCTTTGTATACTAAAATCTCGCAAATTTGCCAGGGACTCGAGAATATTCCTATTGTGGGCGATAACAAAAAACTGGAAACGTCAGTAATTTCAAAACCGCTTGCCATGGCTTTATCGTCAACTTCGGTCGTATCAATGAGTTTATTTGCAAGATCATCTACGTTATTTGGTAACGAATATATGACAAAGTTATAATAAAACAATTGCTCATTATTTGCGTTTGAGTAGTAGTCATAAGCATCCACAATTGCCTGTGTATTGGCATCTACTCGAATACCTTGCGTAAATTTTATGTTGCTTACGTAGTGGTTTAGAAAATTCTTACTTTCTTCTATGGCAATAATCTCTTGAGCTGTGTAAGCAGTCGGTATGATTTGCAAAGAGATTGCGCTGTTCGGATATTGGGTAAGAGCATTCGAGATTGAAACTGTATTACTATTTTCGTCAGGAAATAGGACATCGTTATAATACATTAACCCATTTGCTGACATTAAATTTACTACAGCTTTTTCTCGTTTTGATACAGATATTACTTTTCTAGTGTTCATATGAACAAAAGAGAGTTCAAAATCTTCAAATTCATGATCCGATGAAAAAATATTCGTAACGAAGTTCTTTTCTTCCAAATCGTTCTTAATACTTTGCATCATATTTCCTATAGAAGCAATTAATTCATTGACATCCTCTCCGATTTTCCTGACAATTATGAATAGCTTTACTTGAGCCTTGTAGGTTTGATTGTCTACCTCCTCACTTTGCCAAAGCAATTCAAGGGCGGTATAGTTAGCAACTGACTTTCTATGAAAGGATGATATTAGTTGTGAAAAAAGGACTTGGTTTAGCTTATTCGCACGTTCCATATCCTTGTCGAACAGCTCATAGAAGGGAATAGTAGTTACTTCAGCAATAGCCATGCCAATGGATTTCCCGTTTGCAAGTTCTAATATTTTTACTGTCATAAACCACCTCCTTTCCTAGAAACAATACAGATTACTTAACATAATTTGTATGCAGAACATAGTTGGGTTGTTACGGGACTGAGATTTGTAAAATTCTCTTTTACGAATTTTTTTATTTTAATTGCACCTTTGCCGGCCACCTGAATATCTGAATTGACTTTTGCGTTACACGAAATCATGTAATCTATAATTTCTTTTGCTATTTCGAAGGAATCGGGTGTACCCAAAAAGTAAATCGCCAATAGATTGCCACTAATTCTTTGACCTGACAACATTACGTCACAATAAACTTCAGCAACTTTATTGTGACTTTGCTTAGCGAGCATAATAAAATTTTTAACTTTCTGGGAATCTTGATCTTTACAAATCAATAAGTAATTAGCTAAGGCTTTTTCTTTGATATCAATTGCAGAATTGGAAATCAAAGCAAACAATTCTGAACTAAACTGACCAGGGGTTATTGTTGCTAAATAAGTATTTACAGTATCTCCTCGCAATTGCGTTCCATTCAAGAGCATGTTTTGTAGTAAAAACACCTTGTCTGAACTTGGAGAAGTAGTATCGCAGATGAAATCAATAATGGACTTTGGATCAATTTTCAATCCTTTACTAACTAGAATGCGGACTATTTTTTCCTTGATTTCCTTTGTGTCAACATTACTATTTATATACTTCGTTAGTAAGTCATTAAAAAAACTCAAGTTTAGATCCAATGAAAATAATTGCTCAACGATCTTTGGTTTATTCTCAGCATCAGTATTGATTTTCAATACATATTGTTCGATTGTGTTTGTTGGAATTACTTTGCTGTCACTCAACAATACTTGGATAACCGCTAAACGTGTTTCTCCAATATCTTGATTGAAACACAAATAATTGTTAACGGCAGCATTTTTTGCATTCGCATCAAGAGGAAATTCTAGTATTCTTGTCAGAGCTTCAATCTTGTCAGAGGTATTAAGATCTGTTCTTGATAAGAAAGAAATGATGTGTTTCGAATTAATAAGTATATATTGATTGGTTTCCTTCAGAATCCTTAAAATGGTTAACATCATGCTTAACGTTTTGGCGGATAATGCTAACTCTAAAACTTTATAAACATCATCATCTTTCAGATGTGAACTGCATAGCTGCCGTAAAACAGGCTCTAAGGTTTCATTGTCTGCTTTTAATAAGAGGTAAAGAATTGTTTTTTCCACGCTAATATGGAGATTGGCCGCGTATGCGGATGTAATTATTTTTCCTTTTGTTGAATGAGAATCCATAGAATTTTGAAGATAGTCTTCAAGGATTGATTTATCTTCTTGCTTAAAGGTCTTCGATTTCAACAAATTTTCAATGATTGTTACTTTGCTTTCGTTATCTGGATATTTTTGTAAAAGCTCACTGAGGGCAAAAATCGGGTCTATATTATCCGAATTATTCATTATTTTGTTAACTAACTCGAATTTAGAATTCTTGAGTGCATAAGATAACAGATTCTTGTTAGGTTCTTTGGCGTAGACTTCCGATGCACTAAGCATCTCAGCTACATAATCGCGCCTTGTTGTATCATTTAATGAATCATAGACAAGCAGCAAAGTCGCATAGATATCTGCTGACTCAAGGAATTCGTAAAGTGCTTCTTCATCTGCCGAGATTCTCGTATCAATTGCATTTAGAGCATCATAGTTTCTAATAATTTGCGATAATAAGTTACGATGCTCAGTTAGTGAACATGCACCTGGTGTTACGGTTGTTATCATCTGAAAAGCTATTTTGGCTATAATTGTTCCAATGTATTTGGAATCAATTTTCTCGCACTCAATTAAATTCTTCTCTGCGTTATCCAGACGACGATAAGCTACATCAAGAAGGACCTGACGGACTACGTTTTTTATAGTGAATAGACCGTCATACTGCTCCTCACGCTCACTTTCAGCGCCACAGTATAGGCATCTATAAATCTTTTTTTCTTTTATATATTCCAATCGTCCTGCACACTGCTGACATTTGCGGACAATAATGCTCGCAGCCATTTTCTCACCGCCAATCTCTTTAGGACGTTATTTTGATATCAAGAGTTTTCTGTTTCGCTCAATATAGAGCATTTCGAGAGCAGAACAAGTCTTTAATGCTTCCTCAACTGCACTATTTTCACAATATATGCGTAATTCGGATACCTTTTGATGAATACGTTGTTCTACATCTGCAACTGTGTCATTTACAATCGGGTCGGAATATTTTATCGTTTCAGAAAGTTTTTTTAGTTTTGCTTTTAATTCAAGATCAGTACAGCTTTTAACTAGCAGGTCTACATCAATTTGAATAGTCTTATGCTCAACTACCTTTTGTTTTATATTATCGCCTATTGATTGAACAGTGTCACGTGCCATTAATGCAATAATCGCTATGACAACAAATCCAGCCAAAATAAGGATTTGTATGACGACCGAAATTGTGATGCCAATTCTTTGAAAAATCATGAAGATGGTGCCAATGCATAACTCGGCAATCAGATAAAAAACTGAAAATGAAGCAAGCGGAATACCAAAAAAAACCGTCTCAACATCTGATTTTTTAAAAGAGAGAAACATGCTTACGATCTGTACAATGAATGCTAACGTCATAAAACCATAGCTCATCCAAAAAACATTTGAGCGAATTTTGAAAATCACGAAAACAAGCATATTGAATACACCTAGCAGAATGGCGTATATCAGACCGGTTAATAACAAGTTCTTTTGCTTTTTCATTGTCGACTCTCCTATAATTTTTCACCGCATTCAAGACAATATTTCCCGTTTAAGGGAACGTCGGTGCCACATTTTGGACATTTTCTACCGATAGGGGAACCGCAATGCAGGCAGAAATTACCAACTGGGGTTATCTCTCCGCATTTAGGACATTTAAAATTGCTTGTTAAATCAATCTTTTTCCCGCATTCCAAACAAAACTTCGCGTTTTCAGGAAGTTTTGCTCCACAATTTACACAAATATTGTTACCAGTAGTTGTCTCTGGTGATGGTTTCGAATCTTCCTCGTTTTTTGGATTAAAAAATCCATCAATATTAAATGGTCCTACGCCTTTCGTACTCATAGAAGCTGGATTATTTGATACATCTTTTGGTGGCTTTTCTGTTGGAATAATCGAGGGATCTAACGCATTTCGAGCAATATCTGTGATGCTACCACCTAGAGCGCTTCCCATCATAAATCCCCCCATAGCCCCCCCTACATTTCCCATCGTTCCTTCATTTCCAGCGAATTTTTCTGCTATGATCATTTGGCGTTCTTCTTGCCAAGTGTATCCTTCAATCAATCTGCCAGAACGACGTTCCTTTGCTTGACTGATTGCATCGTAATCTTTATCGGGAACCTCTACCGTTTCAATATTAAAATATTGAATTAATACTCCGTACTCTGCCATTATTTTTTCCAGACGCTCCTTAATAACAACACTTAACTCTAGGAGGTTGGCATTAATCATGAAATAACTTAAAAGTCCGTTAATCATAATCTTGGAAATACAGTCTTTAACCTGCGAGGAAATAATCCCGCGGAATTTCTGGATTAAAGTCTCCGAATCAAAGCTGTCACGAAATCCAACTAGCTTAAGCATGAACTTTCTTGAGTCCTCAATTGATAAGCTCATACTCCCATTTGCCATTACATGCATAAAAATGTCATACAAAGGGTCTTCAAGTGCGATTGATCCAAAAGTTCCCCATAACAGATCCATCTGATGAACCTTGTTAATGAAGAACACTTTGCATGGGAATGGTGATATACCGTCTGTTGGAATTTCGATCAATTTATTGGCTAAGGGAATATTTTGAACTGTTAAAGTTCTTCGTCCAGGTCCAAACAAATCGGCTGCATTGCCATTTATTACCAAGAGGGCTTCATGCGTTTCGTCAACAATGAGTTGTGATGTTGCATTGAAGTCCTCTGTAGGGAACTTCCAAACTAGCTTTTCTGGCGAACCTTCAAATTTAATTACATCTGCTATGGTCATGTATTATTCCTCCTAGCAATGTTTAATAATTTGTAAGCCGAGAAGTCCTAAATCAGTATTCCCGCTATTTCATTAAATCTTTGGGCTATCTGTAAAGAATTAAAATAATAATCACTAAAAACCTGATTATATCATTCTAATTTTCTTCTTACATTAAATATTCTTGATTGACAATCTTCAAACTCGAGTGTCAATTTTGAATGATGATAACCCGTACCCTGTTTAAGTTATGAGCGCAAATTAAAAGTTTATTTGGACATCAATATGTTATAGTATTTTTCCAATTTAGTCAAATTCAACTCGGATACGGTTACAGTCCCAGAAACCAATAGAAAGGAGTAGACAAAAGAGAGAGTTCAAAGAATGATCTTTCCAAATTCTACTATTCAATTATCTGTGTTGTTTTAATAATTAACCTGACCTCTTCCACGTAAAGCTTAAGTTCACCAACATTACCATTCTGTTGATTGATCCGATTGTAAATCTGTTCATCGTAGGGGAAGCGGATGGTCAGATCCTGTTCGTTCCCGCTGGTGATAGTAGTGAACGTATATTCCTGAGATTGTTCATTGGCGACCGTCCAAATTTGTGAGTAATTAGCTCCCACTCCGGCGACCATGATCGGCGACTCTCCCGCTTCATTATTCGCATGAGCCTTGACTACAACCGTCACGGTTCCCGCGGGGAATTCATAAGGATAATGGATTACACCAGCACCCCACAGTAACCAGCTTCCGTTTTCTGTAGTTACCCCCTCGCCGCTGTCATCTTCCACTGGAATTATCTGATCCATGGGAATGATGATCTCAGTAGTGACGGCTAATTCGTCCAGCGCTGCTGAAAGAGTCTGTTTCGCCAGGCTCCATTCTCCAGCCTGGAGGTGATGATCGATCAGCGCCAGGTAATCTTTCCCTTTTTGGGTCAGATCACGATCATCTTTTTCTTGCCAGTAGGCAACCAATTTTTCAAGAGTGGTTCTTTGAGCGGTGAACCATTTGCTTCCCCCATAATTGATCGTTTGGTTACTTTCTTCTTGCTCGGTGATGTGCACCTGGGTGACCATACTTTCACCGGTGGCCGGATTCACAATTTCAACTTCATAATCTCCGCCAAAACCCCTAAAGTTGAGCGAACCGCTGGCATCAGTAATTCCAGTACCGGTCGTCGTCCAATCGTTGATCAGGTTTTGCAGGGCATAATAGGCCTTCTTCGGGGTTCCATCTTGTTGGATTATCCCACCGTGGTACACATGGGGTGAAGGCTCCACAGTGTTCCACCAGACCAGACCCAGGTTTTGCTGCTTGGCGAAGAAGATCGTGTAAGCCGTTGTCAGATACTGCGCCTGGGTTTCTTCCGACCAGGGAACGTCCCAATACCCCGGTTGTCCCTCTGGCAGGTCGGAGGGCACCGAGAACTCGGACCCTACTACCCGTTTTCCGTAGGGTGCAAGCATCTTTTCATATTTGTCATAACAGGCGCTCAATTCACTCAACGAGCGTTTGGGCATCACCGTCCCATCCACTGTGGTGGCATTGTCATAAAACTGAAGCCCGATCACATCAAAATCAATCTTGCGGTCCAACATTTCCTGAATAATGGCTGCATTATCCAGCCAGTCAATGCCGCCGCAGTTGTAACCGAAATTGATTTCCACCCAGGCGGTAGGGTCGTTCTCGCGGATGGCGCGAATGGAGGTGGAAATGGCTTCGTAATACTGATCCTTGGTCAAATTCATCGGATTGTGATTGCCAAAATTTGGTTCCAGAACCGCTTCCCAATCGTCAACCTGGGGAGCAAAGCGCTTTACTGTGGTGGCAACATGGTTATAGAGCCGAGTGAGAAACTCATCGTAGGGAACATCTTGATAATATGGCGTGAGCTCTCCGGTGTCATAGACAACATTCGTTTTTATGAACATCCCCCCGGATTTCAGCTCATCGATTCCCAGCCAATAGTTGGCGAAATCGAGGGTGAATTTTCCCATTTCGGGTTCTATCCAATTCCAACCCATGTATTCAGTGATGGTATTGAGGCCAGCTTGCTGTAATGAGGTTGCATAATATGGGTAGGCTACCCCACCAAACAAAAAATCATGGCTGGTTTGCCGGTAATTAACCTGGTATCCCGAAAGGGGGTTGCCGCTCGCATCCACAAAAGTGAGCTGCATGTCCCCCTGGCGGTAAACGGGGATATCTTGCAGGGCTTGCTGATAGGCAGCTTCGTCCTCCGCGGAGAGAGGGATCGGGTCGTAAAGTGCCGTGGGGGTCGCCTGCGGTTGCGCCTGAGTGGGTATTGGCGTAAGTGTTGCCGGCAGCATGGATTGGGGAACTGGCGTTGTTATTGCTGCATTTGAGGCTGTTGTTTGTGGAGTGCAGGAAGCCAAAAATGAAATCACCAACAGGACAATCAAGAGATATCTTCCTCTACGGTAAATGATCATATAGCACCTTCATCACAGCATAATAAGCCTGTTTTGGCCGTGCATCATCGTCAAACAGCGAGGGGTTGGCATCCGTTGCCCCGCTGTAATTCATCCACGACCATTTATCACCCACGTCACCAAAGCCGATTGCTTTGGCGCCCACGTCCAGGTAGGTCTGCGTGATCTGGCTGAAAACCTCAGCCTGGCTCTTGAGCGGATCGGTCACTTCGGCTGTCTTGACAACCGGTTCGTACCAGAACGGAAGTCGATTCGGTGTCAGTACCACAATCGTTTCAGGAGCAGATAAATAAAGCCCGCGCGCAGTGATCTGCTCCAGAATTATTTTTTCAAAATCAGCCTTGGGCGGGTTATATACCCAGACCCCATTCTCAATATCCACGCCATCAAAAGGTACTCCGCGTTTTTGTAGTTCATCCAGATAGGTAAAGAAAGCCTCCCGAAATTCCGGTTCCTGGGTGCCTACCTGGTCTTCAACTAGAAATGCCTCAACAACGACCAAATTACTTTCAGGATCAAGTTTCTTGACCGTTCGCGCCACGAGCTCGGTGGCAGGTATAAGCCCGATCTCTCTCATCCAAAAACCATACATCTCGTTTCCCACTTTGTTCAGGTCGGCTATGACCTGTTCATTCTCAACGGTCCATTCATCCACTTTTCCCTTGTTCCGTAGGACGGTAACGCTTGTGGTGAATTCGAGTATCTTTTTGATCTCTTCTTTTGAAAAATTGCCGTTGTACACTGAGTCGGGGATGCAGTCTCCGCCGCAAAGCAGGGTCTGTGCCCTGACTTTCATATGGTGAGCCTGGGCAAACAACAAAACCGGGTCCGCCTGATCCCAATAGTATGGATAATCTTCCGGGTAGGTACCGGAATTGAATTCTTCCTGGATGACATCCCAATCATTTAGAACACTCCGCCAATCCTCCGTGGTAAAGTCCTTAAAGACGACATTCATCAATAGATCGTTGGTGAGGGTTAACATATTGGCATTGGTCAGAATATCGCGGTTGGCCGGGTCGGCAATGTCTGAGTAAAGACCCGGCATGGCCAGGTCGATCTGCAATGCATCGACCAGGTCTCTGCCAGTAATTTTTCGCCAGGGTTCCCCCAAAAACTGGATGGCTAATGGATACCCATTTATCAATAACACTGAAACGTCTTTGCCATTGAATTTTTTCAACTGAGTAAAAACAGTGCTGTCTTGCCTGATTGCCTTGGTTAACGCTTCCGCATCCATTTCAACACCATCGATGGTGACCTTGTCACCATAGGCATTCACATAGTCCTCGATCCAGTCGTTAAGATCCGGGATATCCTCCAGACTTGCTTTACCGGAAGGCGCTTTTTCAGCCAGGAACGAATCGATATAGAGAGTGGCCTGTGGGTTCACCCAGGCTCCCAGCCATACCGTCTGCGCCGGGAATAACCCATCAGACAGATTCAGGCCGCTTTGTTGCGTTACATCCACCTTCAGAACATCTTGGCCATTCTGATCCAGAACGTGCATTACTTTTCCTTGTGGATCATCAAACACCACGGTGAATGGTTGATCCGTTGGAATTTCAACGAAGGTACTGTAATTACACTGTTCGCTGGTACCATCGTTAATGCAAAGCTGTAATCGGTTCTGGTGATTGGCGCCTATATCCAGCCGGATCAAGCCGCGCCACCAGTCCCCTTCGGTGACAGGAGGAGTGCCCATCAACAAAACACTGGCATACTCGCCAGCGTTTTTCTCGAGACGCAAGGTCATACAAATACGAAAAGCAGAATTCAGGGAGAAACTGCCATTGCCTACACCCGTCCCACTGCCGAAAAAATCGCTGATTTTGATCTGATCTTTCGTGACGGTTCCCCCATCCCCCACGAAGTTGTACCGCATGTCCAAATCCATCCAGGGCACATCAGCGGTGGATAATTGAGCAAGAGAATCTGGCAGATCCACCATCGCGGAGCGAATGACGAACCCTTCCTGACCGTCCTGCGTTTGGATCTTTAAAAAATCACCGAACTGCCCAAGGGCTGTTACCTTGTCTCCAACCGGCAGATCGGCAATTTTTGTGTAACCGATATTGCCAGGTCCGGAATAGAGGGCGCTTGCTTGGATGAATTGTGATTGCGGAGCAGACGTCGCAGTAGGAGAAGCAGACACCGTGGGTATGGCTGGTGTTGTTTGCGGTAAGCAAGCCGAAATAAGCATTACAAAAACCAGGCAGGTGATTATTATTCGTTTCATTGAACTCCCTCGCATGCACGAAAACAAGTGATGTATATTCAAGATACTCGGTTCTTTCAATTGCCTGGCCCACAGCTGATCTTGCGTCGTGCCAGAATGGCTTGCCCGTGGGCATCTCCTTCAAACCAATTTGGAGTGAAAACGTAGTATACATAAAAATCTTTGCCAGTGATGCGTGGATCACTCCCTAACCCTATGATCGTCGGATATACTTTGTAGCCAGTGGATACATCAATGGGCACACGGATCGTCCAATGGATCCCATCGGTCGATTCTGATAGATATAAAATGGTAGAATTTCCTTGGACACTATCATTGATCTTGATATATCTGTCCAGATACTCGTTATACGACACATAAAACATATTGGATTGAGGATTACCAATCTCTATCGGGCTGGATTTTCCACCAATGCCAGGCTGGTCCCATCCTCCTTGATAATACTTGAACCACGGCACAACCGTATTCTGATTAATTGCAGCATTCAACACGTCTGAAACTTTCGCGCGCGCGACTGTTGTGCCAATGTCAAAGCGGGGGTTTGCAACCAATACATCATTAATATAGATATAAAAATATTCTCCGTTGATGGTAAAAGGTCCATTGCCGGTGCCTACATTCCAGTCCGCCCAACCTGGAAACTCGGTATCAACGATCACACCCAGGTCCGTCCAGGTTTTTCCATTGTCGGTTGATTTTGCCATTCCGGTTGTATTATGAACTCCAGACCCATCGGGTCGGTATTTTTCGGTATCGTAGAACAATATAAGTGTTCCAGATTGAGGATCCCGGTAAACTGGACCCCCTCCGATGTATCCAAAAGTATCCTTGACCCCCCGAATCGGGATGGTTAACTCAGTTGAATCCGCAATCGGATTATCCAGGGTACCATTCGTCAGAGCAGAATATTGCAGATTACCATTATCCTGAGGGCTGGCTCCGATGAAATGATATGTGTCCCCATCCCGCCATACCCCCAATACCGTATCGGGCCAATTCTTTAGACCGGCTGCACGCAATTGGTCATTCGATAAAATGACTTCCTGGTCGCCCACAGAAAGGGAGCATTTGGTTTCAGTTGCGGTGCCATAGACGCCAACCGGACTGACCTGTAGGGCAAATTGTGAAATATCGAGTTTGCTTTTTGGCGCTGTCTGGATACCGTAAAAGAACTCGCCGTTCGGGAACAGTCCATCTGGCAGGTCGATGCCAATCAAGTCCTTAGTTACATCAATATGCTTGGCAACCTGGCCCGTTTCGGTTACTACTTCGATTATCTTTCCCTTAGGATCGAGAAAATTCAGATAGAAAGGCTCCCCATATCCAACTGGAATATCAAAATCCTGCGTTGTACCTGTCTGATCATCAATGAATCCAATTTTCCCTGCGTACCCAATTACTATCCGCGGCAGTGAAGGTGAATCTGGTGGAATATCAATATTCCCGTATAAGGTAATCCCCCCAAAATCCCCATGCACACTGTATTGGATTTTAAAACCAAATGGATTTTCAATAGGGAATGGACCTGCTCCGGTCCCCAACCAGTTCGTACTTTCCATGTTATTCATAACTATCATTCGCCCGTCATAAGTTACTTTATCCATATGAATAAAGGGCAATAAATCAATTGAGAGATCGGGCGCGGGAGTGGCTGTAAGGGTCGGAGTGATCATCGGTGCTGTGGTCGCGTTCGACGTGGCCATAGTTTCAGCCCTCCCCGGCGTGCAAGAGGAAAATAAAAAACCGAATAGCGTGATTATGAAAATCGTTTTTTTTCGTGAGTTCATTTGAATCCTATTCTCGATTGAGATAATACTTTGAAATGAATAACCACACAATTGACTAATTATTGTTCTGCACCTCTTTGTAACCAATCAAGCAAGATTTTTTCCACCGCATAAAAGGAAAATTTCGGCTTTAGATTATCATCAAGTAATAATGGATTCGCATCAGGCAAACCACCATCGTTTGTCCAGGCTTCTTTATCATCTAACAACCCACCAAACCCAATTCGAGTTACACCTTTTTGTAGATATAAATTGAGCCATTGAGCAAAAATATCCGCCTGGTTATAATTTCGGTTCGTTATTTCAACTTGCTTAATCCTTCCACAACAATCATTGATTGGGGTGTCTCCAGTGATCACAAGGGTTTCGGACCCACCGATTGTTAGCCCGGATGACAAAATTTGATCCATCCTTTTAGAGATTATTTGCCAATCAGGGGGTTCAAAGATCCACCAATTGTTTTCTCCGATCACACCATCAATGACGTGATTTGAATTTTCTTCGGCTATTTCAGGTAGGAATTCATGATAAAAGTATTCGATTTCTGTTGAAGCTGCAGGGTTTGCAGTATCAAAGATATTTGGCTCAGTCACATACGTTTGTGCAGAGGGATTATCCTTTTTTACCCATTCTGCTGCTGTGAGCGCAAGCTGGGCAGGTTCTAATCCAGTAGCTTCTGTCCAGAATCTATTTTCTGGATTCTCTTGAACAAACGCAGCAGCAACCTCATCTGTAACATGCCATGACCGAATTTCTGGATACTGCAAAACCCGAGATCTCACAACAAATTCAAAAATTTTAAGCATGTCTTCATCAGAAGCTTTGTTTTTCGCCTTATATTCAAGAAGAGACTCAATACTTGTTCCATCTTCGATCAATTGGCTTGCAGCAATTGACGCTTTATTGTTAAAGTCGATCATAGTATTTTGGATCAACGCATCTGAAATGCTCCAATCATATGGAAATCCGATGACAACATTTTTCTGATTGTTGAATGAATTTTGTATTTGCCCCCAATCACTAAGAACCTTCAACCAATCCTCGTTTGTAAAATTACCAAAGACTTGATTTACTGATATGGCGGTGTTCATTTCTAATTGAACATTCTGGTTTTGAACTAACCGGATATTTTCTGGTGTGTAACCCCGATTTAGATAATAGAATAACAATCCGGCTTTTTCAGACAAAATTCCCGGTGTAACTTCTACCCACTCATTTTCCATTTTTATCATCAATGGATAATCACCTTCTAGAAGTTCACTTTGTCGAGTTGGATCTGGATCGATGTGAGTGGTAGCGATTTCAAAGGTTGATCCATCAACCGCAGTTATTGTTTGGTTCTTTAATCCATTTTCTAAAATCTTTTCTATTGAAGAATCTATTCCTGCATTTTGCAATGCACTTACAAAGGTATCAATACTTTGCCGAGTGACAGGTAGAGATTCCAATGGTAGTGTTGGTGTGATAGTCGGCTCAGACGTAATTGCGATCGTTGGAAGAGCATTCTGTACGGAAGCAGGCGTGGCAGTCCCCGGCGCGCAAGAGGTTACAAACAGTGATATAACGAAAATGCCAAAGGAAATTCTTTTTTTTATACATTTTCTAAGAATGTGATCAAAATTATTCAAAGAGACTTTCAAGGTAACCTCGCAATGTCAATGGTTGATTACGGCTATATGGCGAAAACAGAAAGAAATGTCTGATCTAAATTCTGGATGTACAAGTCAGGTAATTAATCATCCGGTAATGTTATTTGAAAGTAGACCCACTGGGTTCCATCTCCGGAAGGGAAAACCACGTCCATGATATTGCTAAGCGGAGTACCTGTTCGCGGCGAGGTAATTCCAAACCCTGTATGCTCTACCACGTATCCCTGTAGATTGATATTAATTGGAGTACCGAGCGTCAGCCCATCTTCTCCTGCCGGATAAAGCAATCCGGAGGATCCAAGCATATAGAATTTCCCGTTCATATTTTGGAGAATTCGTACAAACTCCCCAAGGTTGCCAGGAAGCACCTCGTCTGCTAGAAGCTCTGCGTTTGGCGAGAGAATCGCGTGATGATTCTCATTCATCCCCAGAGTGGTTTGGCCCTGTTTATGGTAAAGGAGATGCAGGTTTCCGGCAGTATCCATGTAGGCATCTTCCTGGGCGTTCAAATAAACGTAAGTATGAGATTCGCTTGGTTTTTCTTCCATGAGGTAGGTTTTTTGAAGTGGTTCCGCTGGAAAATCTTCTGTATTCCATACACCCACTGCATTGAATACGTAATCAAATGCGTCTTGAGGTTGTGAATATCCAAGTGCAGACCAGAGAACGTCTCGTGTGGAGACTATAGATAACTTTCCATCAGGCCCTGGAAAAACATAGGTGTAGCAGTAACGAAAATCAAGCGGAACGACCTTGGAGACCCAATGACCCAATGTAGACAAGTAACAGGCCACTTGGAATTTTCCTCCTAGGGTTTCTCCTCCCACACTGGCAAGGATACATAAATTACCTTCAGAGTCGATCCCGGCAGAATTATATGGCCAATAAGGATTTGTTGGGGATGACACCCCGGGGATCGTTTCTTGCGTCATGCCCCATTGGCCATCCTTGAGTTTTACAGAGAAAATCGTCGCGATTCCGTTTGGAAAACCGATAACATGAAGCGTGCCATCCGGGGACGCGAGAAGATTGACTGGCTCTCTGCCAGCACCTCCTTTGTCAATTACCAGCCAGGTACCATCAGCCTGCCGCCAGGCCAGGTGCCATTCGCGCGCTAAATGACCGCCACCCTCCACGGTATAGGCTGTGAACACACCATCTGCGGTGCGCACAATTCGCGTTTGATGTCCACCCCACTGATTCCCGCCATCACCAGTGACTGCTTGATCGGTAACTAATTCCAGATCCGGATGGATCGTGACGGGAGCTTCACCGATGCCCCCAGTCTCAGTGAGCGCCCGAACTTTAATGTCATCCACACAGGCTGTGGTGTTCGGAGAAACTCCAAAGCCGGCAAAACCCTCCGATCTCTGAGCGTCATTGGTTTGTGTCATCAACATGTCGTCGATGTAAAATCGAATCTGGCTGCCATAGGTTTCAACCTTGAGTCTATACCAGGTGTCAGACCGGATATCCTGCGAGAAATTGGTCAGAGATTGCGGAGGGGAAAAAAAACTGATCCCGCCCCAACCTAATCCAAGACTGGATCGATATCCTTCGTAACCTGTATTGATCCTGGTATAAACTTCAGCGCTTTGGTCTGAATTGTCCCCAATAAACTCAATACTCATCTCAATGGCATAATTCTGCCAGGTGACAGAACCGAAGCGGAAATGAGACCAATCAGTGGATACTGCATTGCAATAGATGTGATTTCCAGTAGCATCTTGTGTTATGACCCATTCGCCTTCGACGGGGAAAGCAGCGGCTGATTTGCTTGTCTCGAAATTTTCTTCAAGCATTTTCGAAGCAGGACCGGGGAGCGACTGTTCTGGTGTGTTTGTAGGTTCGTTGGTCGCAGTGGGTAAGGCTGTCTTCGTGGCAGTGGGGGTGGGGGAGGGCACCGGTGCGCAGGAGGTGAGAAATAAGATAAGCAAGAGAACTGAGGTGATGTACCGGGATTTTATCATGGGATATGCTCATAAAGCACTTTTAGAACTTCAAAATAAGCGATTTTTGGTTTTTGATTTTGGTCAAACATATCAGCAGTACTATCAGAAGCAGATCCAAAGCCAAAATATGTTGCCCCATTGTCTAAGGCAACATCCAAAAGCATAGCAAAAATCTCAGCTTGTTTTTGATCAGAGGAAATTCCTGAAGGCAGTGTAAGAAGTTCTACTCTCGGGATATAATTTTCAGAAAAAACAGGGTGGTTTTCATCAATTCCTACAACAGTTTCCGATGGCGCAATTTCAAAACCCATATCAGTAATTTTCTTTAAAGTCGCCTCAACAAATTCCGGGTCTGGTGGACTATAAATCCACATGTTATTCTCGGCCATAGCCCCAACGATAGGAGCTTGCTTCTCCTTTAATTCAGCGAGCAAATCAAAAAACTGGTTATATTGTTTAACATATATACCCTCAAACAGGTTTTCATATAGCGGAGAATTGTAAATAATAAGATCTTCAATAATTACTAACTTGATATCAGGCTTCACCTCTTTTGCAAAGGTTGATAATTCCACCAAAAAATCGGCGCTACCAAGATTTTGTAATTTTTGTTCCGTGTTTTCTGAATCCCCCCACAATTTCCAGGCAATTAATTCGCAACTCAAATTTGTCATTGATGCATCTGGATATTGTAGAATTTTTACGGCTGCCATGAAAAACAAAACATGCTTCTGCTCCACAGGCGATAATGTCGCATACACCGGGTACTTAAAAAAGTATAAAGGATAAAATAGGCAATCCATTTTATAACCAAGCTCATGTTCTTTTGCGTATTCTAATAAATGACTGTTTGCATAAAACCCAAAACTGTTTTTATCAAAAATTTCATCCTGAAATGGAATGTTTCCCTGAATAAGTTCCTGTTTAATTGTGTCCCAATTTGTTGTTACTTTGCTCCAATCAAAATTTTCATTAAAAATTGAGTATGGATCACCATAATCCATTTGTAAAGTTGTGGCGATTTCAGGAACTATCAAGTCCGAGCCCGCATTATTCCTGGTAAGAATTGATATTCCAAGTTTTTGGGCTATTTTTGCAAAGGTCGCTTTTTCCCAAGAAGAATTGGTGGCTTTCATGGAAATTGGAATATCATTCACAACAGCAAATGAATAACCCAACCCCTCCATCTGCTTTGTCTGTACAAACGCTACCGGGTCTTGACGGATAGCATCGGTCAACTGCTGCGCATCCATCTCCACACCGTTGACATTGACCATTCCGCCGTAGGCATGCACATACTCCTCCACCCAGGTGGGCAGTTCTGGTAAGTCAGCAAGCGTTACAGGCGCGGGTGTGGGTGTGATTGTCGGGACTGGAGTCGCGGTCGGTATGGTTGTGGGGGCGGGGGTGGTAACCGGAGCGCAGGAGGCGAGAGAAACTGTAAGCAGTAAGGTCGTAAGAAGCTTTTTTATTTTCATTCAAATCATCCTTTAAGGGAGGTGTTCATAAAGTACTTTCAGTACTTCGTAATAAGCCATTTTGGGTCGTGAGTATTCATCAAACAAAGTTCCATTCACTCTCTGCCCATTTAAAGATGGATCATATGTATTCAACCATGAATATTTGTCATTCAATCCCCAAAAAGTAATGTGGGTTAAGTTGTTTGATATGGCAATTTCGATCACTCGTTTATAAACAGCCGCTAACCTTTTATTGAAGGAATCTGGACTCGTGTTGATCTCAGTTTTTGAACCAAGGTAATCTAATTCCGTAATTTTTACGGGAACATTTATGCTCTTATAAAAATCTATTTCATCAGCAAAAGTCGTTAACTGGCGATTGTCAATCAGTCCATTTTCCCATTCGTACAAATGCATTTGGAAACCAACAAAGTCAACCAGATTTTTTTCTTTTATTTTGGAAATAATTGTGCGGGTAAGATTTCTTGTTACTCCATCTTGCCAATGGTTATCAGTATCGTTGTAAATCAAAACTGCATTTGGGTTCACTTCTCTGGCAATTTCAAAAGCCGTAATGATATAGTTGTAGTCTCCCCATGTTTTATAATAAACATCCGTTTCGCGATACTGGGGTAAGTAAGGTTCATTAACAACAACCCATTCCGTAATTTCTGGGTAGCGTGTCATCAGGGTTGTAATTCGTTCCCGCATTATGACGGTTAATTCGTCTTTTGTGAAATTTTCTTGTAACAACCAGTCTGGATAATTTGAAATCAAATGATAACCAATAATCCGACAATTACCCTTGGACAGCCATTTAACTTGTGAATCTGCTATCGAGAAATCCGAATTCCCTTTTTCTTGTTCCAGCTGATCCCAATATATACCAGCTCCTATGACGCACTCATCAAAGTTTTCGGATTGAATCCTCTGCCAGGCCGTATCTGTAAAATTTTCCCCTGTTTCAGTTCCGAAGGTAATCCCGCTTAAATGTCCTAATAATCTAAGTGTGCTTTTTTGCCAATTTCCATTTAGTCCTATGGCTAGTGGCGTTTCATTGACAACAATAATTGAATAATTAATTCCCTGGGCTTGTATAAACTGTGTAAACTTATCGGGTTTAATACGTATATCCTCGGTCAACTGCTGCGCATCCATCTCCACGCCGTTGACAGTGACCTTGCCCCCATAGGCATGGACATATTCCTCGACCCAGGTGGAAAGGGCGGGTGCATCAGCCAGGCTCTCTGGCGCAGGCGTGGGAGTGATTGTCGGCTCAAAAGTCGTGGAGGAGATAACCGTCAATGTGGGCGCAGGCGTAGCCGTCCCCGGGGCGCAGGAGGCGAGAAAAGTGGCAAGTAAAATAACAATGATAAATTGGCTTGGTTTCATAGGTTCACACTATTCAATCAGGGTAATTGCTCATAAAGTACCTGCAAAATTGCATAGTAAGCTGGTTTAGTTTTTATTTCTTCATCAAGGATTAATGCTTTAGCTGTTGGGTCATACGCATCATCATTTGGATCAGAAAAACATGATCTTGCATCTGTGAAACCAAAAAGTGCATTTTTTTGAATTTTTGAGAATAACAACTTATAAGATTTAGCTTGTTCCAAAAGAAGTTTGTCAGTATCAATGTCCCATCTATTTCCGACTCCAGCAGAGAAGAAATCTGTTTTGCTGATACTAATTGTTACCTCCGTCGATGAGATGGGTAAACCCAATATGTCAAGTCTGTTAAGGGCAGCATCTATTTCTTCTTCAGTTGGAAAACTGTATATCCAAAGATGGTTTTGGATTCCAATTTCATCAATTGGAGCGCCCTCTGCCAAGGAATTGCTCACTAGGTTGATAAAGGTGTCGAGTAAACCTGAAGTCTGATTCTCAAATAGATGATCTTCGCTCACAATTGTCCTGATCTCAGGATTGACTTCTTTAACCCACACACATAACTTGGTCATCAAATGTCGATTGATAAATAGTTCGCGCAGTATATCTTGGTCATCAGACCAAAGTAGAGCACCTGAAACTTCGTTTGTTACAGTCCATTCATCAATCTTTAAACCCTGCTGATTGTAATGACCTACGAGTGTTTGGACATAGACCTTCAAAAACTTTTCATAATTATCATAGGATATTTCACCACTTCTTAGTCCTTTTTTCACCGCGTCTGTGAGACTGCTCCAATTTACAAAAATATGATGTCCTTGAACTTTCAATCCATTTGAATTTGCATATTCAACGGCTTGATCTGAAGCTTCCCAATTGAAAAATTCACTAACCCCTGACAGATCGTCACCGTTCAAAATCAGATTAATAATTTGGATTTCTCCTCCATTGGGAAGTAGTACTTCCATGTTCAATTGTCCATCGATCGTAATAAAGTCAAACTCACTTACCATCGCATGCATATAAACAGGGTCATCCATTCTATCCCCAATAAATTGAGTACCAATATTTCTGTCGGTAAACACGCCTAACTTTTTAATTGTTATTTCCTTCCAAAATCCTTGATTGTCTTTGTAGGCTAGTGGGGTTTCATTAACTACAGCAAAAGGAAATTCGTTTGTATTGATATGCTTTACTTCAGTATACAAATCCGGGTTCTGGCGGATGGCAGTGGTCAACTGCTCTGCGTCCATCTCCACGTCGTTGACGATGACTTTGCCCCCATAGGCATGGACGTACTCTTCGACCCAGGTGGGCAGGTCGGGCGCATCAGCCAGGCTTTGTGGCGCAGGGGTCAGTGTGATGGTTGGCGCAGCGGTCGCAGTTGGTTCAGCTGTCACCGTGAATGAGGGCACTACCGTCCGTGGTGTACAGGAAGCGATGAAAGTGATAAGGAATATGATCGAGATTAATGCTCTGGTTTTCATAAAAATCCTCGGGATGAATTATGGGGTACTTTAATTCTGAATCTCCCCAAACAAAGTGTGGAGAATTACGTAGTAATTAGCAGTCGGATAAAAGTGACTTTCACCATCGAATGTAAATAGCAGATCACCTTTTCCCCAATGATCGCTGTCAATTTCGAGCAGATCCCAGAAGAAAATACTCTCAACATTTCCGGAATCAAACGAAGCTTCAACTATTGTTTTCAAAAATTGGGTATTTTGCTCTGCGGTTCCTTGTAAAAGAGTGAATTCGCCCAACCAGACTTTTCCGATATCAGTAAAAGAGGTCAGGTTTTGTTTGAATTCCTCGTAAGTCAGTCTTCCTGCATAATATGCATCCCAATAACGGGGATCAGAGGCATTCGCGTTTAAATAACCAGTATCAAAGCTAAAATGACCTTCCATTTCAACAATAATGGGAACATCCCCTGTATCTATGCCAAGTTCTTTGGCTACTTCTTCTTTTACCCTGCTAAGTTCCCGATGGACAATCGTGCTTTTATTTCCAGGTAAATAAAAATTGTAATCGCCGTAGAAGAGTGAAATATCCCGCCCAGGAACTTTCCCCAACTGTACAATCGCTTTATATGCTGCCAGATAAGCTTCAATTAGCCAGCGGTCTCCAAACGCCCTGTAATAGGGACAATCTTCCCATGAAAAATACCCATCATCCGTGGCTGAGAAAGCTTCGTTCGCAAATCCGATCTCGGTAACATTAGGGTTCGATGTCAAAATATTAAGTGCTTTTTCCGCCATGGCAATCCGGATTTTTTCCTGATACTTGGTTGATGCAGGTGTGTTTATCGGAGGTGCTCCCTGCCAAAGAGGATCACTTAAGTTGGGCTGGTTATCCTCGTTTCGCTGGTCACCGGGGGTAAAAAGATTATAGAAACGGAGCGCGTGTGTTTGGGCTAAACCATTTACAAACTTACCATAGTAGGGATCTTTTAACACTTCTGATACATCCATGATTGTCAGGTCATTTGGTGCAATGATTCCAAATTGTTGGTTGAGAATTTGCTGATAAGCTTCTGCATGGTTAACAAAAAGGCCTCCTTCGTGAACGGTTGAGCCAAAGCGAATAGCACTAAATTCCCCCAATGACTTCAAAGAGGTTGCTTCCCATTTATGATTCGATAAAATGGCTAATGGCGTGCCATTCACAACCATAAACGAATACTTGCCCTTTTCGATTTCCTTTGTCTGCATGAAAGCCTCTGGGTTCTGGCGGATGGCAACGGTCAACTCTTGCGCGTCCATCTCCGTACTGTTGACGGTGACCATGTCCCCGTAGGCATGCACGTACTCTTCGACCCAGGTGGAGAGGTCGGGCGTGTCGGCGAGGCTTTGTGGTGCGGGTGTTGGGGTGATGGTCGGTGCTGCAGTCGTAGTGGCTATGGCGGTAGCCATGGGCACCACTGTCCCCGGCGTGCAAGAGACTATGAGTGTGATGAGCAACAGAATGGAAACAGATAGATTTAATTTATGGGATATTTTCATAGAGCACCTTGAGCACCGCATAATAATCCATTTTTGGTTTACATTGCTTGTCAAACAAACCGGGATCCCCGTTTGTGATTCCTTGATCAGTCAGGAAGTTGTCTTTATCATAGAAACTCCAGAATGAATATTCCGTAACTCCTGCATTTATCGCAGCCTGTAAAAATTTTGCATACACATCTGCTTGTTTTTCAAATTTTTCTTGATCCGAACCCTGTAATCCAACCAGGTTGTAATCAAATTCAGTAATTATTACAGGGAGCCCGTAGGATTTCAACGTTACCTCAACATCGGTAAAATCAGGCACCGGCATCCAGTCTCCAAGATGCCCCTCTATGCCAACCGCATCAATTACTGTTCGTTCAACCCCATCATCTCCTACAACGGTTTCTGTTCTTAGCCGGTTTATGGTCTCTCTTGTAAGTGGAGTTAAATAACCATTGGCTGTATGGTTGTCGATGTCGTTATAAATAAGTTTGGCTTCCGGATCAGCTTTTCTGGCTGCTGTAAATGCCACATCGATATAGCTGTATCCCCCAAAAGTTTTGTAAAAAATATCGTTTTCTCGATCTTTTGGAATATAGGGTTCATTAACAACATCCCATTCGGTCACTCCTAACTCTTTTCCATGCTTTACCACTTCTGTAATGTGATCGATCAAGATTTGTTCTAATTCAGATTTTGAAAAATCCCCATTAAGTAGCCAATCGGGCAACGTGGTTGGTGAAGATGGGCATAATAGCGCTTGTTCTCTAATTAATACGCCATGGTCTTTAAGCATTCTTATTTCAATATCAAAATTAGTGAAGTTATATTGACCTCTTTGTGGCTCAATTTCTGCCCAGGAAGTTTCTACAGTTGATGATGCTTCATTTAATTCGTCAAAAAAATTATCTTCTATTCTTGGTTCCGCTCCGATGTATTCAATTCCACCAGGAATCTCGACAATATCCCTCAAATGTACTTTCTGCCAAGTAATATACTGGGATTCGCGAATTCCCAAAGGGATATCATTTACAACAAAGAACGAATACTTGACCCCGTCAACTTGCTTTGTCTGTGTAAACCTCTCCGGGTTCTGACGGATGGCAGTGGTCAACTGATCGGCGTCCATCTCCGCGCCATTAACGGTGACCATGCCCCCAAAGGCATGCACATACTCCTCGACCCAGGTGGGCAGGTCGGGTGCTTCCGCCAGGCTTTGAGGGGCGGGGGTAGGTGTGATCGTTGGTGTTGGGGTTGTGGTCGTTGTGGCTGTGGTCGTAAGGGTTGATGTCCCCGGCACGCAGGAGGCCATGGTAAAGATAATTATCAAGACCAAAAGAATTATCTTGTTTCTCATTTGATTCCCTCGTATAAAGTCCGCAACACTTCATAATAAGCCTGCTTGGGTTGGCCATTCTCGTCAAAGATTTGATACCAGTTTACGTTGTCCAATTTGAACCATTTATCCGTTAAACCCCAAAAAGTGATTCCCTTCACATTGCCCGACTCGATAGCGATTCTAAATACTTCTCCAAATATATACGATAACCTTTGCTCAAATTCCTTTGGTTGAAGTACAGAGGTCGCCTCTGATAGAGCATAATGTTCATCCGGCTGGTATGTTAATTCAGTTATCAGAACTGGCACTCCGAGCTCTTTATAAAATTGAATTTCAGCGGGCATTTGGGGTACCATTAATTCGTCAAACGCCCCTGGTCGCCACTCACCAATATGCATTTGCATACCCAGGTAATCAATAAGATTTTCCTTCTTCAACATAGTAACCACTTGACGCGAAGATTGGCTTGTTATCCCAATTTCGTAATGGTTGTCACTATTATTAAATATTAGCTTTACGTCTTTTCGTCCCATTGCATCAGCAGTTTCACGGGCTATCCGAAATGCTTCGGTGATATAGTCATAGCTATTTCCCCAAGCTTTGTAAAGGACATCATACTCCTGACTTGGTGTGTCAAACTCCCAGGGTTCATTCACAACAATATAAGAAAAATCGTCTGGTGTATTTCGTATGACATATTCAATCCTCGATTTCATAATGGCACGCAATTCTTCTTGATTAAAATTGCCAGTCTTAAGCCATTCGGGATAATCCGAAGAACACAAAATTCCATGAGTTATTTTGGTTGTAATGCCTGCTTCTTTAAGCTCCTGTAAAACCTTATTGCTTTTTCTTAGTTCGTTGTAGTCGATTTCTCCTTTCTGTGGCTCGGTAGGTTGCCAGAAATTGCCAACAGCAATCGTCCCCCAGTCAAACTCCTCATATACTTTTTTATCAAAGGCTGAAGGATCTTCAGCCGTATCTGTTCCCATCGCAATTCCAAGTTGTTTCCCAAAGAACTTCAAAGTAGACTTCTGCCATTCACCCTTAGTATAGATTGCTAGCGGTACTCCTGTGGAGGTATCAACCATGACAACATAAGGCTGACCATCGATGCTGGAATGTTCCTTGTAAGTGAGGGCAACCTGCTCCCTGGTCAATCCCAAGACGTTCAGGTAATTCTCACTGACTACATTTTCGATGAAGGCGGAGTCCGGTTCGGTGACTTTCATGCTCAGCCCGGGGAGATAGGTGACGGGCGTTGGTGTGAACGTTGGAGCTGTGGTCGCGGTCGGTACAAGCGTTGCAAGCGCGGTGGGGGTGGTCTCCGGTGAGCAGGAAGAAAGAAAGAAGATAAATATCAGAGTCAAACCCACTATTTTGGATTTCATTTGATACCCTCATATAAAGTCCGTAACACCACATAATAAGCTTGCTTGGGTTGACCGTTTTCGTCAAAAATCATATACCAGTTTACATTAGCTCCCATCAACGACTTATCGGTCACACCCCAAAATGTAATTCCTTGGACATTGCCAGACTCAATGGCAATTCTGAATATTTCTCCAAAAACATGGGATAGTCTTTTTTCAAATTCAGCTGGAGGCATCGCTAACGTAGAATCTGAACGGTAAGAATTGCTATCTGGTTGGTAAGTTAATTCTGTGATCAACACCGGTACACCTAATTTCTTATAAAACTCAATTTCTGCAGGCATTTGTGGAACCATTAATTCGTCAAATGCCCCCTCTCTCCATTCTCCTATATGCGCTTGAATACCTACATAATCGATCAAGTCTTTTTCTATCAGCATGGAAACAATACTTCTTGAAATGCCACTACTTAAACCATCAGCATAGTGATTGTCCGAATCATTGTAGATAAGTTTAATTTCCTGCGTTTTTTCTTTTGCATAATCGCGCGCCATTTGAAATACTTCGGCAATATACTCATAACTATTCCCCCAGGCTTTAAAGTAAACATCAGTCGGTCTTGAATCCCAAAGATATGGCTCATTAACAACAACAATAAAATCAGCATCAGGATTGTGATCAATGAAAAACTTAACCCTACTCTTCATGATCTCTCTTAATTCATCTTTGGTATAGGATCCGTCAATCCAGGGAGCATGTCCTGCAGTCGTAAGAGGATGCGCCACTATTTCAGTGATACCCGCTTCCTTAAGATATTTGACTACCCTTTCAATTTGCTGGGTGTAGTCCATATTGTAGTTTCCTTGAGAGGGTTCATTACATTCCCAATCGTTTCCTACCTCTATGGTTGCGCGATCAAACTCTTTAAATACTTGCATTTCTTGAGCGGTCACAATTTCACTATGCCAAGTGTCCGTGCCCATCACAATACCAATTTGTCTGCCAAAGAATTTCAAAGTAGACTTTTGCCAATTGCCCTCTGTGTAAACTGCCAACGGTGCACCTGTAGCATCATCCAGCATGACCAAATACAGCATTCCTTCACCGTCTTTGTGTTCATGGTAAGAAAGTGCCACCTGATCTCTAATTAACCCCATCACGCTCAAGTAATTCTCATTGACCACCTGTTGGATAAAAACAGCGTCAGGTTCGGGCACGTTTACGCTCAACCCGGGGAGATAGGTCACCGGTGTGGGCATGACAGTCGGCGTGCTGGTCGCGGTGGGCACAATAGTTGCGGTTTCCGTCGCAGTGGGGGCGGGGGTTGTTGCCGGTGTGCAAGAAGCAGCCAGCATACTTACAAGCAAAAAACAGATAATTATTTTATTTTTCATCTCATGCCATCTTTGCATAGTTCTTGAATAAGCTGCGCAGGATCTCATAATACATAGGTTTTTCCACCCAGCCGGTTGCCCAGGGAGTAGAGGCTGCCTGAGGACCTAGCCACCCCAGTTCATCTGGGAAACCTCCCCACAAATTGAAGTATTTGGAGCCAGATTCAAGCGCTGCTTGTAACACTCCCTTTACCCGCTGTGCCTGGATCAAAAATCGATCGGGTTGGTTGGTATATTCCTCCGTATTGGCATCCAACTCGGAAATGAACACCGGTACCGGATAGCTTTTATAAACCTCGGTCATTTCAGCAATGTTGGTGTAGTCGGGCGAGCCGGGTCCCTGGTCAATGTGGCACTGCGAACCGACCATATCGATCAATCCTTTTTCAGCTAAACGATTCGCTACGCTCAAAGTAATCTGAGAAGGGTTGATGCCGTTAACACTCCAATCTTTTATATGATTCTCTCCCTGGACCAAAATTGTCAATGCTGTTGGGTCAACCTTGCGGACGGTTTCAAAGGCAATGTCAATATAGTCTTCACCGATAACCTTCAACATAACGTCTTGAGCATCGTTATCATCTGTGCAATAAAACTCGTTGGTCACATTGTAGGCAAAGAATCTATCCTTAAAACGGTTCACCACAAACTCAATGTACTGAGTCATCACAGCAATTCCCTGTTCACGGGTAAGGCGCTCAAACCCGCGAGGCATGGAACTTCGGATGGGATAGATCAGATGAGAAAGGAGCAGTCTTCGTCCGCTGCCGTCCAGGTGGCTTAAGGCTTGTTGGGATTGATAATCTTCACACCATGAGAAATCGAGTTTATCGGTGAGAAGTGTTGCAATACCGTTTGGATCAATTATGATGTAATCAGCAATATCCGCCCAGCCGCGGTCACCATTTGGGGTGTTATATCCAAAAGCGGTGTGCCCCCATTCGGAGGATATCACACCAAAGTTGAAATTGTGGCGCATCGGCGCATCGGAACCATTTTCATTTTCCATAAACTCACAACCGATGTGCAGGTCGGTGACATCTTTAAACCCTGGCGCTGCCCAGGTTTCATAACTGGTCTGTATCGCCAGCGGGATACCCCCCAACAAGTCAGCTAGAGCTGGATCTTTTTGTTTTAACAATGAGGTGGAAAGGAACCAGGCGCGTGTTTCCCCGTTGTTAACCGGATTGAGTATTTTTACCTGATCCACACAAGCAGCAAGTACTTCTCTGTTATTTGCAGTTAATTGATAAGCAGTGGTGAGCTTTTCAATCTGGGTATTAATACAGGCTGTTAAATTGGCAAAATTCGGTGTTGAGGTGACTGTTGGTTCTGAAGTTGGCGGCAGCTTTGTTGCGGTAGGAGATTCGGTTGCTTTTACCCCGCAGGCGGATAGAGCCATCCCAGCGGTGGCGATTCCAGCTGCTTTGAGAAATTCCCGTCGTGTGAGTTGTTTACGCATTGATCCATTCCTAAGTGTGTTATTGGCCAATCTGATACTCTTTTAGATAATGCTTGAGTAGAACTGACTCTGCCGTAAAATACATCGGCTTTTCCTGCCAACCTTGACCCCAAAGTGATGGAGCGGCATCTGGTTGTCCTCCTGTTACAATCCAGGATCTTTCATCAGGAAATCCGCCCCAGAAACTTATATAAGGTGTACCAAGTTCAACAGCGGGTGCCAATATTTCTCTTATTTTTTCAGCTTGAATTAAGAATCGTCGTGGATCATCCTTGTAAGCAGAAGTATTGATATCGATCGAAGATAAATATACAGGAACAGGGTAGCTTGCAAAAACCGATTTGATTTCTTCTAACGAGTTAGCAACAGGTGATTCTGTTGTCAGATCAAGATGACATTCTGAAGCTATATAATCGATAATCTCTTTCTCTTTTAATCTTGTCGCAGTTTGTAACGTTAACTCAGTCATTTCAGTGCCTGGAACATGATTTCCATCTTGTTCAAGTATAAGTTTTGCGGTTGAATCAGTAGTTCTAATAGATTGGAATACTATATCGATATACTCAGGGCCGATTTGTTTCATAAGGACATCATTTAAAAGACCAAATTCAGTTACCCCCACGTAGGCAAAAAAAATGTCTTTATGTTCATTTACAAAGGCAGTTACATACTGGTCAAGAAAACTAATCGCCTGATCTTTTGTAAATTTGTTGAAATCTTTTGGTATTTGATCGCTTTCATAGTCTCCAGGATATATTATTGGGAGTGCTATAAGCCTTCGGTTCTGTCCGCTTTTATCGATCAACTTTATATCAGGCCGATTATTGTAAGGGGCACGATTCGCCCAAAAGTCCTCATATTTCGCCCACCCCGATTTGAGTTTCGAAGTATCCAGGATAAGGGAACCATCCTGGTTGATCGCGATGAATTCAAATACGCTTTTTTTCTCGCCGGTTGTCACATCGCCAAATGCGCTCAATCCCCAAAGTGAGTTGATTATCCCAAAATCAAATTCATGTGTGCTGGGTCGAATATCGATGGGATCTTCGTCTGGTTCGTTATATTCTGCTCCAATCGGAATATCGGTGGTGTCTTTTAATCCTGGTTTGATCCACTTTTCACCGTTCTCGGAATATGCCAGGGGTATGTAACCCAACATCTCAGCCAGTTCCAATTCTTGCAAGTCATTCAGTTTACCCTCTGAGATAAACCAATAATATCGGGTTAATCCCATCTCTTCGTCCTTGACTTTGCCAAACTCAACCGATTGTTGCAGGTTTGCAAGTTGAGTTTCTGTGAACGGATAATTTCCCAGATCACGATAACTGGCAATTATGGTATTGAGTCGTTCATTTATCAGTTCGATTGGTTTTGTTGGACTGTTTGAAGTGGGGGTGACGGTTGGCATTGCAGTCGGCGCTAGGTTCGTTGCGGTTGGAGATTCGGCTGCCTTTACACCGCAGGCGGATAACGCCATTCCAGCGGTGGCAATTCCAGTAGCTTTAAGAAAATCCCGTCGAGTGAGTTGTTTACGCATTGATTCATCCCTAAGTGTGTTATTCGCTAATCTGATACTCTTGTAGATAATTCTTGAGCAGAACTGACTCTGCTGTGAAGTACATTGGTTTTTCCTGCCAGGTATCCATCCAGGGGGTGGCATCTGCATCGGGATATCCGCAAATTGTCTCCAGCCAGGACTGGCTATCGGGGAAGTCGCCCCAAAAACTGATGTAGGGCGCGCCAGAATTGATGGATGCCTGCAAAACCGTTTTTAATTTTTGCGCTTGGATCAGGAATCGTTGAGGGTCATCTTTGTAAGCGCTGGTATTGATGTCTATAGAAGAAGGAAAGACCGGAACGGGATAGGTTCTAAATACCTGCTCGATCTGTTCCTGGGTAACCTCCGGGAGCGCCCCAGCTACCTGATCCACATGAAATTCGGAGGCGATATAATCAATCAAGTTTTTTTGTTCCAAGCGGGTGGACGTTTCCAGGGTGAGTTGGGTCATGTCCGTTCCAGGAACTTCGTTGCCAGCGTGTTCCAGGATCAGAATTGCGGTTGGATCGGTTTCACGGATGGTTTGATAAACCAGATCGATGTATTCGGGTCCGAGCTTTTTCATCAGAACGTCGCTATCCAGCCCAAATTCGGTGATGCCAACATAAGCAAAATAGCGGTCTTTATAGCGATTCACGATCAGTCGCACATATTGTTTAATAAAGCTAAGCGCTTGATCCTTATTCAGATTTTCAAAATCTTTCGGTATCTGTGAAGAAGGATACACGATTGGAAGCATGACCAGTCTTCTATTTTGATGTGATGCGTCCATGCCTTTTTTATCTGGCTGCAAATATTTCAAAGCTTCTTGAGTTTGAAAATCGGTATAGCCGCCCCAGCTATAAAAGCTTGGATCCGTGCTTAGTATGACCGTTTTATCATCGACAATGGAAATGTAATCCATGATGCTTCTTTTGGTTTCTTTTCCGGTTGCCAGGAGAGCTTCATTATCTCCAAAAGAAGAAAACCCCCAATCTGTGGCAATGATGAAGAAATCGAAGTTTTCTGCCAAAACCTCTGCTGAGCCATTCCCCAATTGTGCAAACTGCGCACCAATAGGAATGTTGGTTGTATCTCTTATTCCAGGTACTTTCCAATTTAATCCACCCTCGGAATATGCCAGAGGAATATAGCCCAGCATTTCTGCCAATTCTGGCTCTTGAAATCCTAAAAGTTTGGATTGCGATATTATCCAGTAGCTTTTGGATAATCCGAGATTCGCGTCTTGAACCTGAACCAACTCAACGGATTGATTTATTTTCTCAACTTGCGTATCAGTGAATGCATAATTTCCTAGATCGCGGTAACTGGCAATTACGGCATTGAGGCGATCATTTATGATGCTGTCTGGTTTTAATGGAATAATCGAGGTGGATGTTGGAACAAATGTAGTGGTCGGTGTGATTTTAGTATAAGTATTAGGAGAAGCTGTCGTTGAAGTGCAAGAAGTCAAAATAAAAATGATAAGTAATCCACAAAGTATTCCGCGGTGCATATAACTCTCCCTGGAAGTGTGTTTTAATCATTGGATTACCTAAATTATAGACCTTATGCGAATTACGTAATGGTTACTCTTACACCAAAACGTATGACTCTGTTTGCGAACGATAAGTGAATGTAGTAATTTAAAAGATTTTCTCCTGGATCGTTTCGAGGTTCTTTAACGGCAAAGCTGTAATGTTCTTCATTACAGGGTATATTTCATTTCCAGGATAAACAATCCAGAGGTGTTCAAGGGATAATTCTGATGAAGCAATCCGCATCGAAGGAGTCAAAGATGGAGCTTCGTTAAACTTGATTTCAATGCCGTATCGGTTTCCTCCGGACTGAAAGACCAGATCGAGTTCTGCGCCGGCGTGCGTACCCCAGAAAAATTCCGCATTGGGATGCAGGATTTGCAGTACCTGCTCTAACACAAAACCTTCCCATGAAGCACCGACCTTGGGATGTCCAAGCAGGCTGTGCCCATTGGGAATATCCAGAAGGCTGTGCAATAACCCCGTATCTCGGAAATAAATTTTTGGAGATTTGACCTGCCGTTTGCCCAAATTCTCAAACCAGGGTTGGAGCTGACGAATCATGAAGGTGCCGGTCAGAATGTCCAGATAGGATCGAACCGTTTTATCCGAAAGACCCATCGAGCGACCAATTTCAGCAGCATTCCAGGTTTGCCCGTGATAATGGGCAAGCATAGTCCAAAAGCGGCGCATCGTAACAGATGGAATACTAATCCCCAACTGGGGAATGTCGCGTTCCAGGAAAGTCCGGATAAACCCTTCCCTCCACGCCAGGCTATCCTCATCAGAATCAGCAAGAAAAGAGCGCGGAAAGCCGCCGCGCAGCCAGAGCTGCTCCCAGGCATTTGCTCCAGTTTCAGACAGATCAAAGCCTTGCAGCTCAATGAATTCAAGCCTGCCTGCCAGTGACTCAGAGGCGGATTTGATGATTTCCGGCGAAGCACTGCCTAGAATTAGAAAACGGGCTTGATTATCAGGGCGGTCAACCAAAACCCGTAGCACCTGGAACAGCTCAGGCATCTCCTGTATTTCGTCGAGAATTACCAGATCGGTCAAGCTGCCTAACATTAATTCTGGATTTTGCAGCCGGCGCCGGTCGGGAAGGGATTCGATATCAAAGAATGTGGATTTTTGATGTTCACTAAGTTGCCGTGCCAGGGTGGTTTTTCCACACTGCCGCGGACCCAGCAGGGCAGTCACGGGTGAACGCCCAAGAGCCGTTTTCAATCGAAGGAGATAATCAGGTCTCTGTATCATAAATATATTATACCTTGAAAATTCGGAGTTGCGATCCGATATTTCAAGGTCGTATTTATTGATTCGTTGATTCTGCGTATTATTTATAACATTCTCAGCGGAACGGTCATTATAAATAATAAGTACATTCCCAATAATTGTTCACGGGAAGTGAGGCGTTCTTATGTATGGTAACCGATTGATCACTTGACCCTCTGTAAATAAGCGTAAAGTCTCTTATTCCTTACGTATTATTTCGATTTGGCGGCAATAAGTACTACTGGTTGGAACTGATACCTATATATCCGATTCAGTCCGTATGCGGGAAGCGAGAGTATCAACCTAACGATCCAAGTTTAGCGACAGCCCTGGCAGTTAGGTTAAAAGCGCAAGGAAGAACATCCAATGAACCCGACGGCGATGGGGTTGTTCACTGTAGTTCATGGGTAAATAGCGTCTTACTCGGTGTAAAAAACTGGGTCTTTCGTTGATGCTTTCATCAGATCGATAGAGTGTGTGCAATCTGAACGGTTGACGTAGCTTTCGCTGCTTCTGGAAATGGCTTCGCCATTCTTAGCATAGTAGATCCAGTACCAGTGACCACTGTTGTCCTTCTTCTGCCAATAACAAGGAAATGTAACTTCAGCCATGATTCCTCCTCTATTTGATTTTGGTTTCGTTTATGAGTGGGTGAGTTTAAAAGAGATTGCATCGTTTTCAAAATTTCATTTCCCACTGAAATTAATTATAACCCGGATTCCACGTCGCCAAATCAGTCAAATTGGAGAATTTGGATAAAACCCCCACTTTAGGTGAAATAACAGGCGTTTTGAATCAATATTACATGAATTTACAACCAAAATAACCACTTTTCTCCCACTTTCGATGTTTTTTTCGGTAAATCGCACTAAAC
>Ga0116144_10000298_pt1 | contig 67624 bp, 42 predicted proteins | sample AD_UKC035_MetaG_FD_89746 | JGI IMG/M metagenome (GOLD analysis project Ga0116144, IMG submission 89746) | Active sludge microbial communities of municipal wastewater-treating anaerobic digesters from USA - AD_UKC035_MetaG | ecosystem: Engineered > Bioreactor > Anaerobic > Digestate | place: USA...
CCTTAAATTGTTTTTTCCCTTGCATACCCTCGTCAATTGATCTCTAACAAGATAAAAATCAACAATCATATAACAAATATTTTAATATGATTATTTTCAGAGTTGTGCAACAAGCACTACTGACTACTGACTATTGACTACTGACTATTGACTACTGACTACTATTCCATCCTGAGGCTTTTCACCGGTTTGGCATGGGCTGCATGGAGGGCCTGCCCAGCGACGGTGGCAAAAGCAATGATGAGGGTAATAAAACCCGCCACGGCGAATACCCACCAGCTGATATCGATGCGGTAGGCAAAATCCTTCAGCCAGGTTTCCATCAACCACCAGCAAAGGGGAACGGCCAATAGAAATGCAAATCCCACCAGGATCATAAAATCCCGGGAGAGGATATACAGGATATTGGCCACCGGGGCGCCCAGGACCTTCCTGATGCCGACTTCCTTGGTCCGCTGCAGGATATTGTAAGCCGAAAGCCCCAACAGTCCAAAACAGGCGATCAGAATGGCCAGCAGGCTGAAGATGCCAAAGACTTCCCCAAAGCGGCGGTCGGCCCGGTACTGCTGATCAAATGAAGCATCCAGGAAATAATAACTGAACGGATCACTTGGGAAAAAAGAATTCCAGGTCTTCCCGATGGTTTCTATCGCTGAACCCAGGTCACCGGTATTGATCTTGACGGAGTAATAGTTCCGGGCATTGGGCCTCAGCAAAACCAGCATGGGATTGATTTCCTTTTGCAGACCCAGGTGATGATAGTTGCCAAGCACTCCGATGATTTTAAAGGTATCCCCCCGGATCACCGATTCATTCAGCGCCTTTTCGGGAGATTCAAATCCAAGCAATTCAACAGCCTTTTCATTTAACAACACCGCACGGCTGTCCGATGGAAATTCTTTGGAAAAGTTTCTTCCGGCAGCCAGTTTCAGGCCAAAGGAGGGTACAAAATCCTGGTCCACACCAAGAATATAATGGGTCACCGACTGGCTTCCCGGCCGGAGGGCCCTGATGCCGCTGGTCCAATATATTTCCTGTCCCATGACGCTGGATGAAGCGGTGATGCTTTGAATCCCGGTCTGCTGCAACAATTGGTTTTTGAATGGCTGGAAAATTTCCTGGTAGCCGGAATCCGCCGGCGATTCTGCTCCTTGCAAGACCAGGGTTTGATCAATATTGGCCCCCAGGCTCTGGCTTCTCATATATTTCACCTGTTGATAGACGATGATCGTACCCGCGATCAAAGCCACGGAAGTCACAAACTGGGTGACGATCAGGCCTTTCCGAAGCATCAGTCCCCCGGGACTGTTTTTGAACAAGCCTTTCAGCACGGTGACCGGGCGGAAGCCGGACAAAACAAAGGCCGGGTACAAACCGGACAACAGGGCTCCCATCGTAAATACCAGCAGAAAATACCCCAGGTAGGACGTATTAAATATCCCGCTTTGACTGGAATCAAAACCCGTAAGCCGGTTGAACCAGGGAGTAAGCAAGGCGGTAAATCCTAGGGCAAATAAAAGAGCCACCGCGTTCAACATTAAACTTTCCATTAAAAACTGCGTGACCAGGTTGGCCTTTTGGGCTCCGGCCACTTTGCGGACGCCCACTTCCCGGGCTCTTTCCATGGATCGGGCCGTAGCCAGGTTGATGTAATTGATCCAGGCGATGCCGATTATGAGGAAAGCAATCAGAAAGAGGAAAGATACGGCTTGTCCGTTTCCGTTTATTTCGGCTTCCTGGTTCACATTGGAATATAGGTGGATATCGGTAAGCGGGATCAGGTGGATCTCATTTCGGTAATTGTTTTTTTGCGCCCATTCCAGACTGTTGATGTAGCGGTCGCAAAAAGCGGGAAATTTTTCCTGCAACCGTCCGGGGTCCGTACCCGGGGCGAGTTTCAGGTAAGTATAAAAATCATACCAGCCGAAGCTGGTCTCCGTGGCATTACTGGTGTCCCCGTAGAAGCGATTGATCGCGTCCAGGGTTTTGTAAGACATGAGGTGTTGGATTTGCAGGTGGGATTGGGCGGGAAGCTCTTCAAAGACCCCCGTAATTTCAAGGACCCGGGTATAATCCGCGTCCCGCAATACCAGTTTTTTCCCGATAGGATCTTCCTTGCCAAAATACTTTTCGGCCATACCCGGAGTAAGCATCACTTTATCCGGGCCCTCCAGGGCGGTGGCCGGGTTGCCGCTCCGCAACCGGATCCCAAAAAGGTCCAGGAAGGCCGGGTCTGCGAAATAACCCTTCTCCTCCCTGAATTTGATTTGTTTATCATCGTTGGAGAGGAGGAAGTTGGCATCATGCAAACGGCAGAAAGCCTCCACTTCCGGGAAATCCTTTTTCAAGGTCGGGCCGAACGCCGGGTAGACGGTAGCCGATTTCCACGCGAGCTTCCCTTGCTGATAGGCATCCAGCCGGAGACGGTAGATCTGTTCCGATTCCGGTACAAAACGGTCAAAACTCCGCTCGAAGGAAACATACCTGAAAATCAATAGACAACAGGTGATGCCTATCGAAAGGCCGAAAATATTCAAGAGGGAATACCCTTTCCGCTTAAACAAGTTCCTGAAGGCCAGTTTCACATAGTTGCTGAACATATCATTAGGTATTTTATGATTTTTAAACCCGGATTTCTTAAATCCCGGCACATCTCATACCAAAGGCAACAATCATTGAAAATCAAGGGAATAAAAAAGATCAAAGTAAAAAACCGTCCGTTTTCGAACAGTAGGTGACTGGTTTCCGTTAATTCCTTAATTCCTTAATTCCTTAATTCCTTAATTCCTTAATTCCTTAATTCCTTAATTCCTTAATTCCTTAATTCCTTAATTTTTAATTCCACTTACTCCGTCCTCAAACTCTTTACCGGATTGGACCGGGCCGCCTTGACAGCCTGGACTCCAATGGTCAGCAAAGCAACCGCAGCCGCTATGCCGCCGGCTAAAAAGAATACCCAAAGCGGTACGCGGATCCGGTAGGCAAAATCTCCCAGCCACCGCGACATGGCATACCAGGCCAGGGGAAAGGCAACCACAAAGGCAATGGCTACCAGTTTGAGAAAATCTTTGGACAACAGGCCGACGATACTCGCCGTGCCTGCACCGAGTACTTTCCGGATCCCGATCTCTTTGATCCGCTGGCTGATGGCGAAAGCGGAAAGCCCGAGCAAGCCCAGGCAGGCGATAAAGATGGCCAGGCAGGCAAAAATGGTAAAGATGGTGCCTTGCCTGTTTTCCGCCTGGTAAAGCCGGTCGAAATTTTCATCCAGAAAAGTATACTCGTACGGGATCTCCGGGAGAAAGCCATTCCAGGTTTTTTCAATATGAGCCAGCACGGCAGGAATGTTGTTGCCTGCCATTTTGATGGAGATCCGGCCGAAACCTCCATTCTGTCGGGGAACCATCAGGATGAGGGGCACGATTTTTTGGTGCATGGATTCAAAATGAAAATCCTGGATCACCCCCAGGAGTTTCCCTTTGCGGTTGCCGTATTGGATATCCTGGCCCAGGGCATCTTCATTGGCTTGGAATCCCAGGGCCTGGACCGCGGCTTCATTGATCAGGAAAGCGCTGGTATCGGTGCTGAACTCCCTCGAAAAATCACGGCCAGCCACCACTTTCACTCCATAGGTGGAAAGAAACCGTTCGTCCACCGCCACATATTTCAGGTCCACATTCACCGGGGCCAGGCTGTCGCCCCGCCTCATCCGGGTGCCCATGGCATCAAGGAGCCGGCCCGTAGGGATACGCGAGGAACGGGTAAGGTCTTTGATATTGCTGTTTGAAATGAGCTGGTTTCGGAAGGACTCGTAAGCCGGGTTCAACTGCCTGTTGTAAGGCAGGGTTACGATCTGGTCTTTTTCAAAGCCCAGGGATTTTCGCTGCATGTACCTGAGCTGTTTAAATACGACCGCCGTACTGATGATGAGTATGATGGATATGGCAAATTGTGCGGTGACGAGGGCTTTTCGGAAAGTGATGGTCGACCCGCCCGCGGTAAACAATCCCTTGAGCACCTGTACCGGTCTGAAAGAAGACATAAAGAGGGCCGGGTAAATCCCCGAAATCAGGCCGACCGCAAAAGGGACCAGGACCAGCCAGGGCAGGACCTTTGGATCCAGGAGGGTACTCATGGACAATTGCTGACCGGAAATTTTATTGAGCCAGGGCAATAACAGCCAGGTAAAGCCCAGGGATAAAAGCATGGCCATCCAGGAGATCAGCAGGGACTCGCTCAGGAACTGCGTGATGAGCACCTTGCGTTCGGCCCCCACCGTTTTCCGGATGCCAATCTCCCGGGCCCGGAGGGCTGACCTGGCGGTCGAGAGGTTCATATAATTGATGCAGGCGATCAGCAGGATAAACAAGGCGATGGCTGAAAATACATATACCCGCTTGATGTCGCCGTTTTCTTCGGCTTCATAATCCAGGTGGGAATGCAGGTGGATGTCGGTCAGTTTTTGAAGGGTGAGCGCCGTGCCCTGGGAAGGCAAAAACCGGGCCTGGGCGCCCCTGGGCATATGTTTATCCAGGAAGTCCGGAAACCGGGCCTCCATCTTTTTATAATCGTAACCCTCGGGCAGGAGCAGGTAGGTAAAAAACGAGTTGTTGCCCCAATTGGTGCGCAGGTTCTGGGCCCCATAGATGGACGAATCGTTGAGGGTATTGAAAGAAATCAGAATGTCCGGGTGCATATGTGTGTTGGAAGGAAAGGATTTATACACCCCGGTGACTTTCAGATTAAACTGGTTGTTCAGCCGCACCGACTTGTCCATCGGATCATCGTCCCCAAAGTATTTTTTCGCGATCCCTTCCGAAAGCATGAGGGTAAACGGGTCAGCCAGGGCGGTGGAAGGATTTCCCCTCAAGACCTCCACGTTGAATACGTCAAACAAATGTTCGTCCGCTAAAAAAACACTTTGTTCGTTGAACATCTTTTCTTCATAACGCATAGGCAATGGACTGAAATCGATCAGGCGGGTGATCTTTTCAATTTCCGGGAATTCAGCTTTTAAGAGGGGCCCAAAGGGCGGAGAGATCGTCCCCAGGTGAAGGCTTTGGGCTCCGGTTTCCGGATTCCTGAAAATCCGGGTCACCCGGTAGATGCGGTCCGCATGCTCATGGTACCGGTCAAAACTCAACTCGTGCCGGATGTAATTGAAGATCAGCAGGCAACCGGTGAGTCCGGTGGTAAGGCCAAACAAATTGATGAAGGAGATAAAGCGGTACCTCATCAGGTTGCGCCAGGCGATTTTAAGGTAGTTGGTGAGCATGGAGTTTTACAGTTAATCAGTTTGACAGTTAATCAATTTATCAATTTATCAGTTTGACAGTTAATCAATTTATCAATTTATCAGTTTGACAGTTAATCAATTTATCAATTTATCAGCCCGTCGGGAGCAGATATCTCATTGTTCGCATCTCGCATCTCGCATCTCCACTATTCCGTCCTCAGGCTTTTCACCGGATTCGCAACAGCCGCTTTCAGCGCCTGGTAGCTGATGGTACAAAGGGCGATGATCAACGTAGCCAGTCCGGCAGCAGCCAGTACCCAGCCGCTTACGGAAATCCTGTATTCGAAAGCTTTGAGCCAGCTTTGCATGGCCCACCATGCGATCGGGGCCGCGATCAGAAACGAAATGCTTACCAGGATCAGAAAATCTTTGGCCAACAGATGGAAAACGGAAGCAACGCTGGCGCCCAATACTTTGCGGATCCCGATTTCTTTGGTGCTCTGTTCGGCCCGGAATGCGGCCAGGCCGAAGAGGCCAAGACATGAAATGAGAATGGCAAACAAGGCAAAAGTCCCGATGATCTTCGAAAAAGTGAGATCAGCCTGGTATTGTTTCTGCACCTGGTCGTCCAAAAACACGTAATCAAAGGGCACCGCGGGCAGAAATTTCAACCAGGCCGACTCCATATGGGAAAGCAGCTGCCCGTAGTCGTCCGATGAGGTCGCCACGATGAGGTGGGTCAGGTTTTCCGGATCGCTCCCATATAGCAGCATGAAAGGCAAGATGGCTCTGTGCAACGAATTAAAATTAAAATCGGCGATTACGCCGGCAATTTCAAAGGACAATGGTCTTTGGTCTGCAAGGGTAACTTGTGAAAACAGGCGGGTGCCTTCTGCATGCTGGGGGTCCAGTCCCAATTCCCTGGCCAGCGTCTCGTTGATCAGCACCTTGCCGGAATCATGATCATGGAAAGGCCGGCCTGCCAACACCTTGATGCCCATGGCTTCCGTAAAATGTTCGTCCACCATGATAAACTCCGGATCCTTCGAATCCTGCACCCCACCACCCTGCAGAAAGACGGGGATGTCATTGTATACAAACTGGCTGGGATAATTATTGGATTTGCAGACCCCCTTTATACCGGTGAGGCCGATCAGTTCATTGCGGAAGGCATCCATTTGCCTCCGGGCCTCTTCCGTCCGGAAATTCAGGACAATACGCTGTTCCTTTTCAAAACCAAGGTCTTTGTTCTGGATAAAACGCATCTGCTGGTATATGACCAGGATGCCTGTAATCAGGATGATCGACAGGACAAACTGGAATACTACGAGCGATTTGCGGATGCCGGCGGACGAAATATGGCTGGTAAAATTCCCTTTGATCACCCTTACCGCATTAAAAGCGGACAAATAAAAAGCGGGATAGCTGCCGGCCAGCAGGGCCGTGACCAGGGTGATGCCGGCCAGTAACAACCAGATATACTTTTGATTTCCCGAGAAAAACTGAATCTCCGTCTGGGTGATTTTGTTCAGCATGGGCATGGCCAGGTATAATAAGAGAACCGCTGCGGCTACCGATATCCCGGACAACAAAGCGGATTCCCCGATAAATTGTTTGATCAGCCCTGTCCTGCCGGCCCCCATGACCTTTCGCACTCCGACTTCCTTGGCTCGTTTTGAAGACCTTGCCGTGGAAAGATTCATAAAATTCACGCAGGCAATACCCTGGATGAGTATTGCGATCAGCATAAGCACGTTAAGCATGAATGGGTTTACCGGTTCGGACATTTCAGCCTGGTAGCCGGGGGAAGTGTGAATATCAGCGACCGGCTGGAGATGAAGTACCTTTTCCATACCCATGTCTTTCAATTGCTGCGCGCCGTATTTGATTAAAAAGGCAGGAAGTTTCTTTTCCAATGCGTCCGGAGTCGCTTCCGGATGAAGCCGGATATAGGTCGAAGTAAAATTGTTGCCGGCCCAGGAATTGTTGTTCCTGGCATACTCTCCCATGCCTCCGCTGTTCATGGCCAGGAAAAGATTTGCCTTGATATGGGTTTTACCCAGGCTTTCGTCCACCACCCCGGTAACCTTAAAATTCTGTTTGCCGTAGGAATTGTCGATCTCGATGAATGCTCCGACCGGCTGGTCAGTTCCGAATAATTTCAGGGCAGTACGGGAATTCAGCACAATGGAATAGGGATCCCGCAAGGCCGTAGCCGGATCACCCGAGAGAAACCGGTAATTGAAGAGTTCAAAAAAGGTGGAATCCACATATATGGCATCGGTTTCAAAAAATGAATTTTCTTTATACCTGAGCAAGTGGTGGCTCACTCCGATGGTGCCGACCGTCCGTGCGAATTGCATCACTTCTGCAAAATCATTTTTCATGGCCGGGGCGATCGGGGCGGAACAGGTGGCCAGATGATTGGTCTGGTCTCCAGGCAATTTCAGGAAGGAAGTGACCCGGAACAGATCCGTCCCATTCCGGTGATGACGGTCATAGTTTTTCTGATCGTATACATAAAGGAGTATATACAGGCAGGCCAGGATGCCTGCCGTCAGCCCGGCAATGTTGATGAGGCTGAACGATTTATTCTTCCATAAGAACCTCCAGGAAGTGGTAAAAAAGTTTTTGATCATGGTCTATTATATTTTTAGTAGTCAGTGGTCAGGAATCAGTAGTCAGTAGTCAGTAGTCAATGGTCAATAGTCAATAGTCAATAGTCAATAGTCAATAGTCAATAGTCATTCGGTTCTGAGGCTTTTCACCGGGTTTGTTTTAGCGGCCCTCATCGCCTGGATACTCATGGTGATCCAGGCGATGGCAAACACCGATACCCCGGCCAATAAGAACACCCAAGGCTGAAGACGGATCCGGTAGGCAAAGCTCTGCAACCATTGGTCCAGGGCCCACCAACCGACCGGGGCGGCGAACAGCATGGCAAACAACAACAATCCGGTAAAGTCTTTGGAAAGCAGGAACACAATGCCCTTCACGTCGGCGCCCAATACCTTGCGAATCCCAATTTCTTTGATCCGCCGGTTTACCGCCAGGGTGATCAGGCCAAACAGTCCCAGGGATGCGATAAAAATCGAGAGCAGGGAGGCCCAGCTTACCATGGAACTGACCCGCTGTTCATTCTTGTACATATCGGTGAGCGCTTCGTCCAGGAAGCTGTATTCGAATTCCTGGCCACCCGCCACTTCCTGCCAGTTTTGTTTTAATCCTTCGATCTGCTCCCGGACGGACCCTGCTTTCAGGCGGACATTTATCCTGGGCTGGGGAGAAAAGGTAAAGCCCACATCGTTGGCGGCACGCAGGATCGAGTCCGGTTGAAGGACCAAGACCAGGGGCTTTATGGGGGAATGGAGGGATTCAAAATGAAAGTCTTTCACCACACCGATGATTTGCTGGTTGAACCGTCCGGGCAATTTTTTACCAATGGGATCATCCCAACCATATTCTTCCACCAGCCGTTCATTGACCAACATGGACCCGGCGAGATCCGCCGGATTGTCGCTCGAAAATCCACGGCCCGCTGCCAGTTCGACACCCATGGTCCCGATAAAATCGGCATCGATGGCATTCATCCGGAAATTGCGGTAAATGCCCTGATCGTCTTCATAACCTATATTCATCCACCCCGGTTGAGCAAAACTGAAAAGGTTGACGGTGCTGCCCACTACCTGGGGATTGCTTTTGAGTTTGATTTTAAAACGTTCCGCCAGGGCCATGCCCTCTGCCCTGGATTTATTGGTGGGGACGACCACCAGGTATTCTTTTTCATAACCCAGGGAGGTGTGGCGAATAAAACGGAACTGCTGCCACATGACCAGGGTCCCTGCCATAAGTACGATGGCGCTGAAAAATTGCCCGGTGACCAGGCTTTTCCTGAAAAGACCGATTCTGAAGCCCTCCGGCATCCTGTTTTTCAACACTTTGACGGGAAGGAAGGAAGAAAGCACCATCGCGGGATAGATCCCAGAAACCAGTCCGACCAAAACGACCAGCGCCAACAGGAACATCACCGTAAACCCATCCAGGTGGAGGGTGAGTTGCCTGTTGGCCAACTGGTTGAAGGGGCCAAGCAACAGGTAAGAAAGGCCAATGGCTATCCCTAAAGCAATGAAGGTAAACATCAGGGCTTCACCCCAAAATTGACGGATCAATTGCGTACGCGCCGCACCAAGCACCTTGCGTACCCCTACTTCCAAAGCACGGGTGGAGGATCTTCCCAAAGACAAGGTTATAAAATTGATGCAGGCGATCAGAAGAATGAGTATCCCAAGAAAACCGAGTACGTAGGAATACATGGGATCACTGACCGGCGCATTGCCGGCGGGCAGCTTGTTGTTGAGGTGGATGTCGGTGATGGGCTGGAGATAAACATTGTATTCGCCTTCGACATACTGGTCCCCTGAAATCCGTTTTACGAGGGCAGGGATCTGGGCTTCTACGGCGTCGCCGGACTTGCCCTCTCCAAGCAGCAAATACGTTTCTTCAAATACATTGGTCCATCCCTGGGTGCGCGCCCTTTCGCTGAACAGATGGTGCTCGTTTGAATGCGGGATGAGAAAATCAAAACGGATGCTGGATTCCAGGGGGGATTCCCGGGAAATGGCCGAAACGGTAAACAATACCTTGGTCTGGCCCAGTTGCATTTCCAGGGTTTTGCCCATGCCCTTCCCGGAGCCGAAATATTTCTCTTCCATTCTTTCAGAAATCACCATTGAATTGGAATTTGGAAAGGCCTGGCCCGGGTCGCCTTCCATCAAATGAAAATCAAAGACGCGGAAAAAACTGGTATCCACCATATTTACCGACTCGTTAAACCGGTTCCCCTGCTGTTCCAAAAGGGAATTAAACTGATATACGCGGCAAAACGCTTCGATGTCCGGAAGGTTTTCCTTGAGCACCGGTCCCAGGGGGATGGGAGTCTGCGTATTGGTGAAGGTCTGGCCTTCATAGACTTCATGCAGCCAGGCCCGGTAGATCCGCTCCGACTTTGCATGGAAACGGTCATAACTGAATTCGCTCCGGATAAACAGCATCAGCAGAAGGCAGACGCTGAGCCCCAGGGCCAGTCCCGAGATGTTGATAAAGGAAAAGGCCTTGTTTTTGATCAGGTTTCTCCAGGCTGAAAAAAGGTAATTTTTATACATGGAACGGTTTGTCAGTTTATCGGTTAATCGGTTTATCAGTTAATCAGTCAGTCCGGAGCAGGCATCTCGCATCTCGTATCTCGTATCTCGCATCTCGCATCTCGCATATCGCATCTCGCTTCTCGCATCTCGCATCTCGCATCTCGCTTCTCGCATCTCGCTTCTCGCATCTCGCATCTCGTTTCTCGCTTCTCAACTATTCCGTCCTTAGGCTTTTCACCGGATTTGCAGCGGAAGCACGGATGGCCTGGCTGCCCACCGTGACCAGGGTGATCAAAGCAGTGATGGCTACCGGCATCAGGTAGATCCACCATTCGAGGTCTGCCCTGAATGCGTACCGGTTCAGCCATTGCGAAACCATTAAATAAGCCAGTGGGAGTGCAAAGACCGCCGCAAGGCCGGTCAACAGCATAAATTCATTGGTGACCATAGTCAGGATATCCCGCCAGGTGGCGCCCAGCACCTTACGGATCCCGATTTCCTTAGTTTTTCGTTCCAGGGTAAACAGGGTCAGGCCCAGCAAACCCAAACCGGATATGAACAAGGCAAGGAAGGAAGACCATTGCACCAGGGAAGACATCTGTGTCTCACTGCGATAGAGCCGGTCATATTCCTTATCTTGAAAATTATAGTCAAAGACGAAACCCGGTGCCAGTTGGCGGTAGGCGGCCTCCAAATCGTGCAGTACCCTCTGGACATCCCTCCCGGTGGTCCGTACATAATACAACCAGGTCCATCCCGGCCTGCACATGATGATCACCGGCGCTATAGGGCTATGCAGCGATTCAAAATGAAAATCTTTCACCACGCCCACGATCCTGCCCGATTCGCCATGGGTCTCAAGGATCTGGCCGACCGGATGTTCAAGGCCCATACGCCGGACCGCTTCCTCATTGAGGATGAAAGCACCTGTGTCGGCATATTGGCCGGGCATAAATGCACGTCCTTCTGCAAGGGTCAGACCCATGGTCTCCACGATTTCCTGGCTCCCGGCAATAAAACTGAAGAAAACGTCCTGTCCGGGAAGTTTGCCCGGCCAGTTCACTTCAGAACCCCGGTTATTGGACTGCGTAAAGGTCATGGACGCAAGCGCCGCATGGCTGACCCCGGGAATGGCAGAGAACAAATTCAAAGCCGCCGGATGTTTTTCCACCGGGATTTGATTGGGAAACCATATCAGGTGATCCTTGTCGAAGCCCAGTGGTTTTTCCCTCAGGAAACGGAGTTGTTTGACCACCGAAAACGTTCCGGCCAGCAAGATCATCGAAACCATAAACTGGATCAGGACCAGGCCTTTCCTCAACTGTGAAAATCCAAGTCCTGAGGAGGAAATATGGTTTTTCAAAACCTGGACAGGTGAAAAGGAAGAAAGAGCAAGGGCAGGATAACTGCCTGCAACCAGGCCGGTCAGGCCAATGATCCCGGCAAATACGAGATAATTCGAGGGATCGGTAAAATCAATCGCAATCTGCTTTCGCAGCAGGGAATTGAAGAAGGGCAGGGCCAGGGATACCAGGACCAGGGCGCACAAGCCAGCTATAAAAGAAAATAAAAGGGACTCCCCGTAAAACTGCCTGACCAGGGACCCGCGGCCGGCCCCAATGGTCTTCCGCACACCGACTTCCCTGGCCCTCCGCGTGGATTTGGCGGTAGATAAATTCATAAAATTGATGCAGGCCAGCAACAGGATGACCAATGCGATGAGCGTAAAAAGCCGGACGTCCGCGATCCGGCCTCCTCCTGCGTACTTTCCGTTTTTAAAATCCATCCGCAAATACCAGTCCTCCAGATAAAATAAGGCCAGTTCGGAATTGGGTTGTTTATCGGTGTAGCCGTCCTGGAATTTCCGGATGGACCTTGCGACGGCCTCCCGGTCGGCGCCTTCATGCAGCTTTACATAGGCCCGCATATTGTTGGTTTCCCAGGTTTCGTTCCCGCCCATGACCGTGCGGATATAGTCCTGGACCGGCATCAGGAAATCAAAACTAAGGGTGGCGTTGCGGGGGACATCTTTCAGCACTCCCGTCACGGTATAGGTCGTGGCCTGGTCGATGACCAGGGTTTGGCCTACCGGGTCCTGGTCTTTGAAATATTTTTCAGCCAGTTTTTCGGTGATGAGAATGGTATTGGGTTCAGTCAGCACTTTGTCCTGATCCCCCTTTATCAGCGGAAAAGAAAATATTTTTAAAAATTCAGGGCTGACATACAATCCGTATTCCATAAAATGGAGGTCCCCGTAACTCACCTGGCGCTGGTCACCCCAGGACGAAGTGCAGGCATATTCAATGCCCGGCAGGTCCTTGCTGAGGGCTTTGGCGAGCAGGGGCGGCACCGCAGGAAAGGTGGAGATCTCTCCTCCTTCGAGCTTAAGGTTGGTCATCACCGATGCAATCCGGTCGCCGTCGCGGTGAAAGTCGTTGTAACTCCATTCGTATTTCACCCAAAGCAGGATGGTCATAAATACCGCGAGCCCCAGGGCAAGGCCAGCGACATTGATCAATGAAAACCACCGGTTTTTCATGACCGAACGGAAAGCGATTTTAAATTCATGCATCATCATGGACAGTTTGTTTATTCAGTTCGCAGGGATCGAACAGGGTTAGAGAGGGCCGCCTTCAACGACTGAAAACCAACGGTAAAAAAGGCAATGGACAGGGACAATACCGCGGCCAGCACAAACAAGCCCCAGCCGATTTCGACCCGGTAGGCAAAGTCCTGAAGCCACAGATGCGCGCCATACCAGGCCAGGGGCGAAGCGATCAGGATGGCAAGGCCTACCAGTTTGAGGAAATCCCAGGAAAGGAGGGCGGTGATATCGGTCACGCTGGCGCCTAACACTTTCCGGACCCCGATCTCCTTGATTCTTTGTTCGGCGGTGAAGGCTGCCAGGCCAAATAATCCCAGACAGGCGATGAGGATGGTCAGAGAGGCAAAGAGAAGGACCACTTTGGCAGTCCTTTGTTCGGATGCGTACAGGGTATTAAGAAACTGATCAATAAAGGTATAGTCGAAAGCAGAATTTGGAATATGGGTGTTGAACGCCTTTTCCAACTGCTGCATCGTGGCCGGAAGGTTTTGGGTATTCAGTTTCACCAGCAGGTAGGGTCTCCATTCGCTGTCGTTATTATGGAAGGCATAAGCGCCGATCGGCTGGTGGAAGGACTCAAAATGAAAGTCCTCCACCACGCCCGCGATTTCAGCACGGTCATGGCCAAACAGGCTATAGGCCTTTTTGCCAATGGCTTCCTCCGGAGTGTAACCGAGGTAGTTTGCCGCCGTGCGGTTGAGGACGACTTGTACGATCGTATCTCCCGGTATCCTTTCAGACCGGATCGGGTGACCCGCCAATAATTTTAATCCCAGGACGTCTGCAAACTCGCTGGTAACCCGGTTGGTCTTGATCATCAAACCATCCTGTTCCCGCGTATCCTTTAAAATATTCCTGAGGGTTCTGCCGCTGCCCCCGTTGCCCGGCCAGATCTGGGCCCTGCATACGCTGACGACGGAACTCAGATTCTGGTAATAATCCCGGAGGGCCTGGATTTGTTCCGTGTTTTCCGCTGCGGCTGTCGTAATGGCTACGACCTGCTCCGGTTTATATCCCAGGTTTTTTTGACGGATAAATTCCAGTTGTTTGTAAAATAAAAGCGCGCCTACGATGAGGATGAGGGAAGCGGAGAATTGCACGACCACCAGCGTACGCCTGAATAATCCGGCTCCCGTATTTTTTCTGAAAGAGGTTTGAAGCAGGGATTTTGCCCGGAACGAAGAAAGATAAAAGGCGGGATAGGACCCGGCAACAAGTACCAGGCAAAGCGTGATAGCGGCGGTAATGAGCAGGAGATCGGGCGACAGGAGGGAGCCGGCCGATAAATTTTTCTGGGCGATGCGGTTGAGCAGGGGCAGGCCGGCCGCAACCATTCCGCAGGCCACCAGAACCGATACCCCGGTGACCAAGGCAGTCTCAAGGTAAAACCGCCCTGCGAGTTGGAACCATCCGGCGCCAATGGTTTTATTGATGCCCACTTCCCGGAAACGGAGTTGTGATTTTGCCGTAGCCAGATTCATATAGTTCATAGAAGCGATCAGCAGGACCACCAGGGCCAGGATACCCAGGATTTTTACCTGCCCGGGATCGCCGGTACGGGTGGTGGATGCATTGGTAATGCCCGCGGATCCCAGATGGATGTTCTTCAGGGGCTGCAGCCAGATGGTAAACCAACGGTTGTCGGCTTCGACCTTTGACTCCAGCAACCGCAACATGCTTTGTTCAACCTTTTCTTCCAGGGCACCGGTTTCAAGCAAAACATAAGTTTCAAAACTCGCATTGCTCCAGACCAGGTTTTTACTGGCCCATTCTATACTGCTGAAGGAACCGATCAGGGCGGGATCCAGGGTGGAATTGCCCGGAAAATCGGAATAGACGCCCGTGATTTCGAGATCGTATTTATTGTCCACCTTCAACACTTGTCCCAGGGGATCTTCCGCGCCGAAATATTTATCGGCCAGGCTGGAGGAGATCACCACGGTATTTGGCCGATCCAGAGCCGTTGAAGGGTCACCTTTCAAAAAAGGAAGGTCAAAAATCCTGAACAGGCCCGGGTCGGACCAGTACAGTTTTTTCTCCACAAATTTTTTTTGACCGCTGGTGATGAAAGCAGTTTTGCCATAATCGTGATAAAGGAGCCGGGCTTGCTCCGCCACTTCGGGGATTTCCGCCTTCATGGCAGGGCCAACGGCATTGGGGGTGTTGGCCCAGTCCATGTTCTTGCCGTCAAAGGTGGCGGTCAGCCCTACCCGGTAAATCCGGTCCGATTGGGTATGGTAACGGTCAAATGATTTTTCATCCTTCACATAGATCAGTAACAGCAGGGCAATACCCAGGCCGCTGGACAGGCCGAGTATATTCAAAAAAGTGAACAGGCGGTTTTTAAATAAACTGCGCCAGGTGACTTTCAGATAATTGCGGATCAGCATGATATCTCGTTTTGGTCCGGGACCGCCCGGTCCTGAATGAATTCTTTTTGCTTTTTGTGAGGAGCCCGGGACTTTTCCCGGTTTCCAATTAGTGCGTTCTCCTTTTCCTATTACTCACCGCCCGGATATTACCCGAAGGTTAATCTTGAGTCATTCCGTTCGTAAACTTTTGACCGGGTTCATCAGCGCCGCTTTTAAAGCCTGGAAACTTATGGTAAAAAGGGCAATCACCAAAGCCGCCAGTCCTGCAATTACAAATACCCATCCGCTGATGTTTATCCTGAAAGCGAAGTCCTGCAGCCACCGGTTCATCAGGAACCAGCCGAGCGGAAAGGCCACGACGGCCGCAATCAAAACCAGGCGGATAAAGTCCCTGGACAACATGGTGATGATATCCGGCACCTCTGCGCCCAGGACTTTACGGATCCCGATTTCTTTGGTACGCTGTTCTGCGATAAAAGTGGCCAAGCCGAAAAGGCCCAGGCAGGCAATAAAGATGGCCAGGATCGAGAAAGACAGTGCGATCTTCCCTACTCTTTGTTCCGCACGGTACATTTCATCGAAAGACTGATCGAGGAATCGGTAGGAAAAGGGGGCCCCTTTAGCCATCGTTCTCCAGGTATCTTCGATTTGCCCGATGAGTTGCTGAATATTGCCCGTATTCACTTTAAAGGCGGTGGTCCCATCCGCTTTTCCCAGGAAAAAACACAAAGGACCGACTTTCTGCCGAAGGGATTCAAAATTAAAATCCTTTACTACGCCAATCACATGGAAGGCTTCCACCTGATTTTGTTCAATCCTGGATCCGCCATAGATTTTCTGGTCCAGGGGATTGGATTCAAATCCGAGCAGCCTCACGGCTTCTTCATTGAGGATGATGGCGGAAGAATCCGTACCCCTTTCTTTCGAGAAATTTCTTCCGGCCAGGATTTCCATACCCATCAAGGGAATGTAGTCCTCATCGATTCTCCAAACCTGCATGTTCAGTCCCCGGTTTACATCCGGCACGGCATCCTTGAAAAAAGTATTGTCGCTCCTCGAACTGTTGGACACCGGAAGGTAACCGGCAAAGGTGCTTGCGGTAACCCCGCTCAGTTTGGAGATTTCATTTTTAAATGCTTCCGTATTGGGCCGGAGGGCGCCGGTGCCGTCGATGACCAGGACCTGGTCCTTATTAAAACCGATGTTTTTGCTTTGAATGTATTTCAGCTGGTTGTACACCACGATGGCCCCGATGATGAGGAGGATCGAGGTGGCAAACTGGAATACGACCAGGGCTGAACGCAAGCCGCTTTTATTGAGTGATCCCTCCATTTTGCCTTTGAGCACGGCGATGGGCCTGAAAGCCGACAAATAGAAGGCCGGGTAAATCCCGGCTATTAAACCAAGGAGGAAGGGCAGGCTCAGGTAAACGGCCAGCCATCCCGGTTTGAACAATTCCTTCATGCCAAAGGTCTTGGCGGACAAATCGTTGAAAAAAGGCAGGAGGAGCAAAGCCATTCCAATGCCCGCCGCCGTGGCAAAAAAGGCGATCAGGGTGGACTCGGTAAGGAACTGGCTGATGAGGTTGTTCCGTCCCGTGCCCAGCACTTTACGGACCCCCACTTCCCTGGCCCGGTTGGCGGAACGGGCGGTGGAAAGGTTCATAAAATTGATGCAGGCGATGAGCAGGATAAACAAGGCCACCGCTGAAAAAATATACACATACTGGATGTTGCTGTTGGCGGCAAGTTCAGCAACCCGGTTTGAGTACAGGTGGATTTTGGTGACCGGGAACAGGAAATATTCGAGTTTATTTCCCGCCGCTTTAAATTCATCCATGCTTTTTATGGGAGCGAATTGCTGCACCTGGGGGATGACGTACTTTTCCAGAAAACCCGGGAAGTTTTTATTGAATTCAAGCGGGTCAGCGCCTTCCTGCAGCCGGATGTAGGTCGTAAAATTGTTGCTCAGGTAACTGCCCCAGTTGTAATCCACATTGTCTATGGAAAAGAACAAGTCCTTGTCAAAATGGGTATTGCGCGGGACATCCCGGATAACGGCCGTAACGGTGTAAAACTTGTCGCGGTCGTCCGTCTCCAGGGTTTTTCCGATCACCTCTTCAAGGCCCGTATTCCCGAAATATTTCCTGGCCGCGGTTTCGGAAAGGATGACCTTGCCCGGTCCATGCAGCGGCCGCTGGGCATCGCCCGCCAGGACTTCAAACGGGAAAATCCGCAGCAGGGTGGAATCCGCATGGACCACCCCGCCCTCTTCAATGTACTCGCTGCCCTTTTTGATCAGTTTGGACCCGCTGGATGCGTATAACCGGACGAATTCCTCCACCTGGGGATAATCCTGTTTCAGGGTCGGACCCATCGGATCGGAGCTCACCGCGAGGTTCAGTTCACTTCCCCCTATTCTGATATCGGCATCCACCCGGTACAGCCGGTCCGCATATTTATTCCACCGGTCGTAGGACACTTCATCGACGATGTAATTGGCGATCAGTATAAAACAGGCAATGCCAATGGCCAGCCCGGTCACATTTAAAATGGAAAAGGTTTTGTTTTTGATGAGGTTGCGCCAGGCGGTGAGGAGGTAGTTTTTATACATGATTCAATTTTTTGGAGAAAAGGAGGCGGGAGGAAGGGAGGAAAGAAGATCCCTACTCCACCAGTCTTTTCTATTCATTTAAATTTTTCTTTTCTCACCTTTATTAATCCATACAACATTGAAGAAATTTTTTTCGTTTTTTCAAGCATTGCTACAGACTTCTCTTGATTCAAAATCCCTATGCGCATTGCCAAGTGAACCTGGGTCCTTAATTCACCACAGGATCCCTTGGCGATATATAGGAACTGGATAAATTCCTTGTTGGTCTGTCTTTCAAAACCTTCGGCTATATTCGAGGAAATGGAAACCGCTGAACGTTGCAGTTGGTCCCTGAAACTATAATCCCGGCTTGCTTTCAATTCCAGATAAATCTCTTTTGCAAGTTCCAAAGCTTCGTTCCAAACAGCCAGATCTTCAAACTTTTCAATTTTCATAGAGTGTTTTATTGTGTGGTTACTGTAATCGCTTCCCTTCTCCCTTCCTCCTGTCTCCCTTCCTCCTGTCTCCCTTCCTCCCTTTCTCCTAAACCAGTATATTCTCCATCACCGTCCTTCCGTCGAGCATCCGGACGATCCGGTGGGAATACCGGGCGTCGTGTTCACTGTGGGTCACCATGATGATGGTCGTGCCCTGTTCGTTGAGGTCGGTGAGCAATTGCATGACTTCGTTGCCGTTGGAGGAGTCGAGGTTTCCGGTCGGTTCGTCGGCGAGGATGAGTTTCGGTTTGTTGACGACGGCCCTGGCTACGGCGACCCGTTGCTGCTGTCCTCCGGAGAGCTGCTGCGGAAAATGGTTGCGGCGGTGCATGATCTGCATTTTATCCAGCACTTCCTCCACCCGGCGCTTCCGCTCATCGGATTTTACCCCGGTATAGATCAGGGGCAGTTCCACATTTTCGAAGACGCTGAGTTCATCGATCAGGTTGAAGCTCTGGAACACAAAGCCGATGTTGTGCTTGCGCAGATCAGCCCGTTTCCTTTCATTGAATTTGGCCACTTCGATGCCGTCAAAGAGGTAGGAACCCGAATCCATGTCATCCAGCAATCCCAGGATATTGAGCAAGGTGGACTTGCCGCAACCGCTGGGTCCCATGATGGCGATGAATTCGCCGGTTTTCACATCAAACGACACCTTGTTGAGGGCAATGGTTTCCACCTCCTCGGTGCGGTAGGTTTTTTCTAGGTCAGTTATTTTGATCATAATTTAAAGGTTAGAGGTTAGAGGTTAGAGGTTAGAGTATGCCACTCAAGTCTAACTTCACTACCCTGGGTAATAATTTTATCAGTGGATATTGTTTCTGTTTTATTATTTCAGGCACTTTTGCCCAAATTTTATATTTTCAATTCTCACACATGAAACACTATGAGAAATTTTTACGACTTAAAGGTTTGGAAACTATCCCATGAATTGACTTTAAAAATTTACGGGACCGTTATTTCATTTCCACCAGAAGAATTATTTGGCCTCAGAAGTCAAATGAGGCGGTCCTCTTCTTCCATTCCTACCAACCTTGCAGAAGGTTGCGGCCGAAATTCCAATCCTGATTTTAAAAGATTTGTCAATATTGCTATCGGGTCAACTTCCGAACTTGAATACCAGCTACTTCTAGCCAAGGATTTAAAATATCTTAACGAACCGACATTTATCGAACTCACTAATAATGTTATAGAAATTCGAAGAATGCTAATCTCTCTATATAAAAAAGCCCCTCTCTAACCTCTCCCCGCTCACCTCTTACCTCTTACCTCTAACCTCTAACCTCCTACCTCTAACCTCCTACCTCTAACCTCCTACCTCTGCAACACCAACTCCTCCATCTTCCCATACGTCTCATAACTGTTCGTGACCACCTTGTCCCCGGGCTTTAATCCGCTTAATACTTCATAATGGTTTGGATTTTGCCGTCCGAGGGTGATGTCCTGTTTGAAGGCCAGGTTGCCGGCCTCGTTTACTTTAAAAATCCAGTTGCCGCCGGTGGTTTGGAAAAAGCCGCCTTTGGGGACCAGGATCACCACGGATTCGTCGCCGAGGGCCAGGCCGACCTGCAGGGTCTGTCCACGGCGAATGCCCTGGGGTACCTCGCCGGTAAATTCCATATCGACCTGGAAACGACCGCCGGTCACCTGCGTATAGATTTTTTTGATCTTGAGGAAATACTTCTTGCCGGCAAAGGTGAAGTCGCCTTCAAGGCCGGTGAATACGCGGGAGATGTAGTGTTCGTCTATATCCGCGCGGATCTTATAGCCGCTGAGCACGTCCAGCTGGCCGAGCCGTTCGCCCTTCTGTTTGGATTGACCGATTTCCGCGTCCAGGCTGGTCAGCTGGCCATCCACCGGGGCGCGGACGATGAGGTCACCAACCTTCCGGCGCATCAGCTGCAGGGCATTTTGCATGCGCGCATAGGATTCCTCCATCTGGGCCAGCTGGGTGCGCGTGGAAAGGCTGTCCTGGGTCAGGATTTGTTCCGTCAGGTTCTTCCGCCGGACCTGGTAGTTGTAAAGGTTTTCCGATGATTTAAAATCCTGGAAGCCGATGGCTTTCTGTTCGTAAAGTTTTTTATTCAGATGATAGACCCGGCTGGCTTCTTCGAGGGCATTGGTCACCTCCGCCATCTGGTTGAGTTGCCGGATCGTATTCTGTTCTGCATTGTTTTTGGTATTCTGCATCTGGGTGAGGACCTCGAATACCGCCGTTTCCTGGTTGGCCAGGGTCAGTTCGAGGTCGGTATTGCTGAGGCGAAGGATGGGCTGGCCGCGTTTAAGCATGGCTCCGTCTTCGACCAATTTCTCTTCCACACGCCCGCCTTCCAGGGCATCCAGGTATATGGTGGTGATGGGCATCACCACCCCGTTGATGGGAATGAACTCTTTAAAGGGCCCTTCAACCACTTCACTGATCATCAGCCTTTCCGTATCCACATTCAGTTTGGATTTGCCGGAAGAAGATCGCACCGCCATGTATATGATCACGCCCAGGGCAAGGAGGCCCAAAATGCTGAGAATTCTTTGTGTCGTCCAGGTTTTTTTCGCTATTGGTCTGTCCACCGTATTAGTTTATTTTCTGCTCTTAATAAATACGGAAGATCGTGCCAAAGGTTACAGACTATTGATTATCAATACTATACAAAAATGTTATTTAATAAAAACTGTCCGCTTTTGATACAAAAGTGTGCGGAAATGCGTTTTGCCGGAGATGCAACCAGGGGAAAATAATACCGTCTTTTAGGAGTATAACCATATGCCGATGACGGATAACCGGATTTTCCCGAAATTTGGAAAATATATGAACCTCCGCGAAAGCAGTATACTTATAGTGGATGATGATCCGGATGTACTGACTGCAGTCCGTCTTCTTTTAAAGCCCCTGGTCCGTTCCATATCTTTCAGCCGCTATCCGGATGAAATCAAATCCCTGCTTAAGGAACAGGATTTCGACATTATCCTTTTGGACATGAATTTCCGCAGCGGCATCCATTCCGGCAACGAGGGTTTGTTCTGGCTGAAAGAAATCAAAAAAATAAAACCCCAGGTCATGGTCATCCTTATTACCGCTTACGGGGACATCGACCTGGCCGTGCGTTCCCTCAAAGAAGGCGCGGAAGACTTTATCCTCAAGCCCTGGCAAAATGAAAAACTGATCAACAGCCTCCATGCCGCGTTCAAAAAACAAGTCAAAAGCGCACCGGCTCCGCCGGATGCCATCCGCCTCCTGGGCGAGTCGGAGAAAATGAAAGACCTGATGGTCAAGGTATCCAAAGTGGCGCCCACCGATGCCAATGTCTTGATTCTTGGAGAAAACGGTACCGGCAAAGACGTGCTGGCCCACCAAATCCATTACCATTCGTCCCGGGCCGACAAACCTTTTATCAAGGTGGACCTCGGTGCACTTACCGAATCCTTGTTTGAAAGTGAATTGTTCGGACATAAAAAAGGTTCTTTCACCGATGCCCGCGAAGACCGGGTCGGCCGGATAGAAGCCGCCCAGGGCGGGACCCTCTTCCTGGATGAGATCGGAAACATCAACCTGACCCAGCAAGCCAAACTGCTCACCGTCATCCAAAACCGCCACATCACCCGGATCGGGTCCAACATACCCAGCCAGGTGGACATCCGGCTCATCTGCGCGACCAACCTCCCGATGAACGAACTCGCCAACGAACAGCGGTTCAGGCGAGACCTGCTGTACCGGATCAATACCGTGGACCTGCACCTTCCCCCGCTCCGAGAACGGGACAAGGATATTGAAATTCTCGCCAAATATTTTCTCCAGACCTATTCCGCCAAATATTTAAAACCGGACCTCAAACTCGGCCGCGGCGCCCTGGAAGCCCTCCTGTCTTATCCTTTTCCCGGAAATATCCGCGAACTCCAGTACACCATCGAACGGGCCGTCATTCTCTGCGACAAAGACGAACTGAGCGCTTCCGAAATCATTTTTTCCGGTATTGAATCCTCCCAAAAACTCGCCGACGCGGGAGATTTCAAACTGAGCAGCGTGGAAAAAAACACGGTGATCAAAGTTCTGGAAAAACACAGCGGCAACATCACTAAAGCAGCCAAGGAACTCGGCATCACCCGCACCGCGCTTTACCGGAGGCTGAATAAGTATGAGATTTAGGTGGGAGGTAAGAGGTAAGAGGAGGTCTCAACTAGCTAACTTGCTAACTTACTAACTGGTTAACTGTTTAACAGATTGCTATTTTTACCCCATGGCATTTGAACGCTTTGAATGGAAGATCATACGGAGGGTGGTCATTTTACTGGTTACGGCGCTGGCCTTTACCTGGTTGCTGGTGAACAGCTATTACATCTATATGCTGATACCAGGAGTCGTGCTTGGCTACCTGGCTTACGAAATGTATGTGTTCAACCGGAAAGCTTATGATGAAATCGACCAGTATGTCGAATCGGTCCATTACCGGGATTTTTCCAGGCATTTTAATGTGAAGGAAGCGCCCAAGGAACTCAAATCACTCCGGGAAGGATTCAACGAGATCAACGACACCATCAAGGATATCTCCCTTGAAAAGGAAACCCATTATCAATACCTTCAGAAAGTCCTGGAGATCATCAACACCGGCATCATCTCCTACGAAGAGCAAGGCGGGCAAGTCATCTGGCTCAATGAAACCCTCAAAAAAATGCTCCAGGTGCCTTACCTGCGGACCATTCATTCCCTGGAAAAAAGAAACCCCCTGCTCTACCGGAAAATCATCGATATCAATTCGGGCAACCAGGATATCGTCAAACTGAGCGAAGGCCTCAAAGAACTCAAGGTCCTGCTCAATTCCACCGCTTTCCTGCTGGAAGGAAAAAAATACAAACTCGTCGCCATTCAGAACATCAACGAAGCGATCGACGAGACCGAAGCGAATGCCTGGCAAAAACTGCTCAGCGTAATGACGCACGAAATCATGAACAGCGTGGCCCCCATCGCCTCCCTGGCCGATACCCTCAAGACCCGGCTGCAGGATGCCACTCCGGATGAAATGGAGGACCTGGGCGTTGGCATCGAAACCATTAAAAAAAGAAGCGAAGGGCTGCTCCGTTTTGCCCAGACCTACCGTAACCTCAACAAAGTCAGCCAGCCCCAGATCAAGGCCATCCCGCTCGGAGAATTGTTCAGCACCATGTACAACCTGATGAACCCGACCCTGGAACAAAAAAACATTGATCTGGATATCATCCTTAAAGACCCCAACCTGGTCCTTCATGCCGATCCCAACCTGATCGAACAGGTGATCATCAACCTCCTGCTGAATGCCAAGGACGCCCTCCTCGATAAACCGGACGCCCGCATCATGTTGAGCGCGGAAGAATCCAACAACCGGCTGGTCCTCAAGGTTGCAGACAATGGCCGGGGCATCCCGGCGGAAGTGGCCGATAAAATATTTGTACCCTTTTTCAGCACCAAGACCAATGGAAGCGGCATCGGCCTGAGCCTTTCAAAACAGATCATGCTCATGCACAAGGGAAACATCCATTATGCCTCGAGGGAAAATGAAGGGACGGTCTTTGAACTTGTATTTCCAAAACTCCCCACCTGACCCGGTATTTATTCCACTTCCACGAGAAAGGTCTTGCTGACCAACCGGTGCAAGCGGTCATATCCAACCAGTTTGATTTCAAACAAGCCGGTCAGATCGCCGGTATGGAAGCTTATCCTGACCTGGCCGTCCTCATTGGCTTTCACGTTTGCATCCCAGTACAAGAGGGATCGCAAGTCAGGTTCACGGTGGTCCGAAGGCGGGCGGTAGATCCAGGGCGATCCGGTTGACCAGCCCTGGACAGGCAAGGCCAAACATCCATATCGGGCCGCGTGATCTTTCAATTGGGCACCCTGAATGGCAAGCAGCCCGCTGTGTTTCATCAAGGTATCCAATTGAGAAAGAATAGTGGATTCCTTGTTAAAAATCCCAATGCTGTTGACCTGGGAGACCTCCTGTTCAAATACCGCGGATTCTTTACCCGCAAAAAGTCCGTCCACCATGATCCATGCCGGCCACCGGAACAGTTCCTTTTTGATCCTGTTTCTAAGGCGCAGTTTGTTGCGGTCGTCCATTACGGCAGACGACCGGGCATCCAGCATGACTTCACGGATAAAATCGCCCACCGTATGGATTTGCTGAAAATCTTTGAGCTGGTAGACCCGGTCAGGAACCAGGCTCTTGAATGATTCCACCGGCGGGCCGGCCTGTTCTCCGGGAATTTTGTAAAAATCATGGACAATCCTTCTTTTGTAATGCAATTGAAGGTAGGCCTGGACAGATGGAGCCGGGACAGGGAAGCCTTCAATTGTATTCAGGGGCAAGGCGGGATTAAAATCATCCGGCTTGATCTCCAGGGGACGGCTTTGATTGGGATTGAGCGAGAGCGCCTGTACGGCCTGCACTCCTTCAAAAGCCGGCAACTTCAGTTTGAACCGCCCGCTATCGGCTGAAAAACGCTGAAAAGAACCAAGGTGGGGAACAAACAAGGAAAGATATTTTTCTGAGACCAGGCTCTGATCAACCGGATCGATCAACTGGCCTTCCAGCACAGGCTCTGTCCGCAGTTCGTCAATGCCAGGATTTATATCCGGGCTCCTGTTAAATTGCATCAGCCGGGTGGGGTCCGGGGATCCGGGAAGATATTGAAAAACGGATACCGATCCGTTTTGAAAGATACCACCCGCGGGATTGGAGACCGTATTCAGGTCCAGTTGTACCCTGCTCCTGCGTTTTACACGGGCATATATCTCTCTGCCGTCGGAAACAAAAGTGGGTCCGGGTCTTCCAAGGTCGGTTATTTCTTCTTCAAAGTCGTTGTAGACGTCGACCGGTAGGAAGCCGGATTCAAATTTTGGTTCCTTGCCGGACCTGGAATCCCAGACCAGGTAGAAGTGCAGGACATAACGGCCGGTCTCCAGTTCAGATGGAAGGTAGATACATCCTTCCGCTCCCAGAGAATCCAGTTTGAGCAATTGCCTGTCCAGGGTGAATTGTTTTGCATTGAGTAAACGCACATAGAGCAAACCCGGGATCCTATCCAGCTGGTCGAGATAATAGATTTTGAATCGCAGCGCGTCACCGGAGATATAGATGTTCCGGTCCAGGTGTATACCGAATCCCTGGCAATACCCTTCCCGGCCTGCGAAGAGCAATGACATCAAAAAGATAAGATGCCGGTAGCTGTTTTTCACCACCAGTCCGGTTTATCGATGAGCGGAAATTTGATCGAATAACAATTGCAGCAGCCTTCAAAATACCCCGCATCGGGGTAACCGAAATACAGTCCGCATAAATTATACCTTTTGTCCAGGAGGTTATATTTGCCCGCCAGGTCCGCCTGAACCACTTTCATCCGGACGACAGCAATCGAAGAAACCTGGAAATATCCCAACACCTTTTCATCCTCCCGGTCCACCCGGTACACGTTGCCTTTTACCGATGCCGGGATGGGATCGAAAATGCTTCCGTTTTGCACGGCCACCTGGTTGAGCCTGGAATAATATTCATAGGCCCTTTGTGAAATCCGGTGCTGGTAAATGGTAAAATAATGGGTCTCTGAATACCGGTAAAAGGGTTCCATGGATTCATAACCAATGGGGTGATTTCGCAATACCCCCCCCGCCTGGTCCTTATTGCTACGGATATAAAACCTGCCCGGATTAAGCAGCTCGGAAAAATAGCAGGTTACCGTAGTCCGGAAGGGGCTGCATTCCGGTAAGGTGGTGAATTGAAACGCGCTTTGCACAGTCCACCTCAAATAGGTTTCTGGCTGATCGGCCGCAAACCCGGTATGAATAAACAACTGGAAAGCATCGATGGAATGGGAATAACCATCCTCAATCCTTGTGGTTTCTTTACCGATCTGCCAGCCTGTGCTGTCGGGTTGCACTGCCGGAAACAACTTTTCCGGTAGGCTCTGATAGCGGACACCCCCTTCCAGGGTGCATTCGATATGGTAGCTTGCTCCGAATTCCGTATCGGCGGTGCCGGCAAACAGGGTATACTGGCCCTCGCTGGTCTCGATGAAATCCCAGGAGCGGCCGGTGGATTCCACCAGTTTAACCAGAGCGTGGGCCTCGGGCCGGGGGGGGCCGCCATTTTCAACCGTTCTGGATAGAAAGACCTTCTGGTCTTCCTCCAGGTTGTTTATCCCGCCGCTGATCACCAAAGTCCCGAATCCTTTGCCTGAGGCAAACGGAATCTCCTCTATACAGGAGACCAGTTGAGCAAGCAGAAGAACTACCAATATGCCAATGGACAGCCGGTTCATTAAAAACGGAAATTATAGGTTACCGATGGCAAAATGGCCCCCAATACCGATAATTTATAAGCCACCGGGGGTTCGTTGACGTTCCTGCGGTAGAAAACGGAAAATGCGTTTCTCCGGTTGTAAGCATTGTATATTGAAAAGGTCCAACTCGCTTTGTATTTCCTGGTCCGGATATTCCCCCTCGTCACGGTCACGGACAGGTCCAGCCGGTGATAGACCGGGATCCTGAATTCATTTCTTTCGGAGTAATCAAAAAAATGCCCCCCGTCGCCCAGGTAAAACTCCGCGACCGGCGCGGTCTGAGGCCGGCCGGAATTGAAAACAAATCGGGCCGACCAGGAAAAGGTTTTTCGGATCTGCCAGTCAAAGAGGGCATTGATGGCATGCGGCTTGTCGAAATTGGAAGCATAAAAGGCTCCGTGATTGATCACTTCATCAGGATACAGGCCCTCAGATTTTCGAAGGCTACGGTTGAGCGTATAAGAAAGATAACCTCTGAAATCGCCAACTGCCTTTTTTATAAACAGTTCGGCCCCGTATGACCTTCCTTTCACCGCGAAAATTTCCGTTTCCAGGAATTCGTTTCTGAGCAGGCGTGCAAAATCCTTGTATTCCAGTTCATTCCTGGAATTGCGAAAATAAAATTCGAGGGAGGTTTCCCAGCGATGATCCTTGAGGTTTTTAAAAAAACCAAGGGAATAATTGTTTCCGCGCTGAGGGGCGATGTGTTGATTGCTCAACTGCCAGATATCGACGGGGGTGGCCACGGCCGTGTTTGAAATCAGGTGGATGTACTGGTTCATTTTATTATAACTCAGTTTTATGGAACTCTGCGGCCCGGTGGAATAAGCCAGGCTCAGCCGGGGTTCGAAACCCTGGTAGGTCTTGATCCCTGACCCTTTCGCATAATCCTTCGTTCCGGTCACCGATTCTTCCGTCCGGGGCTGACCGGGGCTGTACATCCGGATCCTGGCCGGGCCGGCTTGCCAATAAAGTGAGTGCCGGTATCCGATGGATATGTTAAGTTTCGGGGAAATCCTGCTTTCTAGCTGGATGTAAGCGGCGGCCTCCCGGCCCCTGGTTTTTGGATAATATTCATTCGTCGCCGCATCACTGGCCGGTTTCACCCGGTAATTTTCGTCATCCGGCGTATATCCGGTCCATTCCGCCCCGGCCTGAAAAAACTGGGATGGGCTGATTTGCCAGGCCAGTCTTGCTTTTGCATTGTTGAACCCGAGGCCGGTCCCAATCCGGTATTCTGTTTTGTCCTGATCCGTTTCGGTAAAATGATTGCGGTTACTACTCCTGCCGGCTGAAGCGTGCAGGCTCATTCCGGGTTTCAGGTCCAAATACCACTGGGCGGAGAAAGACAGGGTTTGCCAGCCATATCCGAATTGATCGGCATAATTAAACAGGTCCTTACTGGCGTAGGTGGAAAGGGAGAGCACATGGCCGGGTTTAAAGCGGTGGTTGACCTTAACACTGAAATCGTAAAAATCGGCCTGGCTGTTTTTCAGGTTCGGGTCACGCAACCATCTGAGGATCCAGTCGGAATACGAAAAACGGAGTCCCGCCAGCATGGAAGTCTTGTCTTTAACGACCGGACCTTCAAGATATACCTTCGAAGAGATGGGGCCGAGGCCTCCCTGGAAATTCCAGGCTTTCATATCGGGATCCTTAAGCTGGATATCCAGAACGGAAGAGATCCGGCCTCCAAACCGGGCGGGAATATGCCCTTTGTAAAGGGACACATTATTGATGGCATCCGCATTGAATGAAGAAAAAAGGCCAAGCACGTGGGACGTATTCAAATAAGCCACTCCGTCCTGTAAAACCAGGTTTTGATCGGTATTCCCTCCGCGTACATGGTATCCGGATCCCACTTCCCCGGTGGTGCTCACCCCGGGAAGAGTAGTCAGGGCCTTCACTACATCGGCTTCTCCCATCAGGGAGGGAAGCCGTTGAATTTCTTTTACACTCAATTGGGAAAGGCCGCTGGTGGCCTCTTGTAATTTTTGGCGGGCATTCGCCCCCACCACCAGTTCAGGCAAATCAACCGTACTTTCAAACAGGTTCAGCTCGAGATGATCGTCACCAAAGACTTTGAGGTTTTGATTAAATTCGGAAAACCGGTCAGAAATTACCCGAAGCGAATAAGTACCGGGCAGGGTCAGGATTGTGAACTTGCCGGCTGAATCGGTGACCGCATCAGCATCGCCAATCTGTACCACCGCCCCCTCGACCGGGGTTTCATCCCTGCTGTTCCTGATCCAACCCAGTATCCGGGCAGGCCCTTGGATCGGCATGGAGTCCGGGTGGCCCAGAACCAGCCCGCCCGGAAGGTATTCATTTTCCAGTTTTGCTTTCGTGGACAGATACCGGTTCATATTCACTCCTTCGCGCCCCAGGGCCGAGGTGAGAAAAAAAATCCGGTCGCTGACGGCGATCACCTGCAAGCTGGATTTTGACAATACCGTTCTGATCGCTTCATCGGCTGTTTGATTGTTGAAAGAACCGGTAAACAGGTCCCTCGGAATGTTTTCCGAAGGGAGATAGTAAATCTTTAATCCATACCCTGAAGCCAGGGTATCCAATACTTCCGGAATCGGTATGCCTGAAAAAGTCCGGGTGATACCCGTCTGGACCGGCCCTTGTCCAAATAAAAAATGCTGATAGCCTGCGAAGACTACCAGCATTTTGAGTATTCTGGAAATTCGTCCTGATGAGATCACTTCTCAGCCGGAGCAAGCAGATTGATGTACTGATCCAGTTTTGGAGTGATTATAATTTCTGTACGACGATTAGCCTGACGGCCCTCCCTGTTGTCATTGGAATCCTTGGGTGCGTATTCGCTTCTTCCTCCGGCGGTCATCCGGTTGGGTTCGACTCCAAATTTCTTCTGAAGCATACGGGTGACCGAAGTGGCCCTGAGGACGCTGAGATCCCAGTTGTCACTGATCTTATCCGTAGCAATCGGCACATTATCCGTATGGCCCTCTACCAGGATATCGATTTCCTTGTGGTCATTGACCACCTTGGCCACCTTGCCCAGCACCGCCTCGCCGGCCGGATTGATATCGTAACTGCCTGAACGGAACAACAGTTTGTCCGAGATGGAAACATATACCACGCCTCCCCTTACCTCTATCTGGACATCCTGATCGTTGATATCACCCAGGGACCGTTTAAGGTTCATGACCAATTGCATATTCAGGGAATCCTTCATCTGGATCTTGGTATTCAGGCCCTGGATGTATTTGGACTGCTGATTGATGGCATCGATGGATTTTTGCATGCTTTCCGCACCGGCTTTGCTGATGATAGACATGTCTTCCAGCCGGGAGAGCAGATTGGTATTGGTTTTATTGGCCATCTCCAATTGGGCTTCCAGACTTTTTATGCGGTTTTGAAGCTCCATGGCCTTGGATTCGGACATTTGCATATCCGATTTCAGTTTGTTTTGTTCGTCCTGATATTTTTTCATCAGGTCCTGGTATTGATCCTGGCTCTGTTTTAACTGAGCCATCAACTGGCGTTTCTCTTCAGCGGTGGAATCCCGTTCTTTGGTAACCATGTCGTGCTTCTTTTTGCTTACGCAAGCGCCCATCATGATCATTGCCAAAATAAATGTAAATATCTTGTTCATATGCGGTTGTTTTCGGGTAAAATTATAAAAATGATCTTGGTTCCGCAACCACGATGATAAAATAGTTAGGATTTTTCTACAGATCTAAAGTTACCGATTTCATTTAAATAAAGCTAACCTAATGTCAGGTTTTTCCCTGATTATGATTTGCTTCTGAAGTGCAGATTTTCACAGGATCCCGACGGATAAGTCTCAAACTGCGATGAATTTAATGGTCCAATCAGAAAGTAATTAAATATTAATAATTTATACATTAAAATCTTATTACATAAGACAATACTTGCCGGCATACCAACCCGAAATGAATAAAAATGATGGTCTCTGTCCCTGCAATGGGGCCCTTCACCCTTTTGGGGTGATGGAAAAAATCGGAAAAACGGCATTTTTGTAATGGCTGTTCTGATAATATTATAATTCCACCGGTCAAAATCCAATGTTTCCCGGACTGATGCATAGATTCTTTCTTTTCTTTCCCGCCCTGTTGGCCCTGGCCTGGCCCCTTATTAGTCCGGGACAGAAATATGATTTCGTCAATTACAGCATCGAAGAAGGCCTGGTTCAATCCCAGGTCAACAATACGGCCCAGGACCAATACGGCATGCTCTGGATCAGCACCTATGGGGGGATCAGCCGCTTCGATGGCAATACCTTTACCAATTTTAATTACGGCAATGGGCTCATGCACTCCCTGACCAGCAGGGTATTCGTCGACGACCAAAACACCGTTTGGATCGGCACGGAAGCAGGGCTGCAGGCCTATGACGGGAAAGGATTCAGGACCATCGGCATCGCCCCGGACAACCGCAGAAGACATGTCAATGACCTGGCCCAGGCGCCGGACGGAAGCATCATAGCCCTCCTCAGCGGCTGGCAATTGTTCAAATTAAATCCAGGCAGCCAATTGCTCGAAGCCTTTTCGGATACGGCCGTGTCGGTCACGGCTGTCGCTGCGGATACTTCAGGCCTCTATGCAGCCTTTGCGAAAAAAGGAATCTATAAATGGTCCGGGGGACAATGGCAGGTTTTTTGTCCATTCACTCCAGCGGATTCAGGTATAGTGATCCGGAAAATGATGTGGAGCCACTCCGTCAAGGGTCTTTGGGTAATCGGGCAGGGAGCATTGTTTTCTTGTGAACAGGGCAGGCTGGTTAAAAAGAACACAGGGATCCCTTCACCCGTGCTTTGCCTGGAAGAGGATCCGGCCGGCGATCTTTACCTGGGCACCACCCGGGGCGCGTATAAACTCAGCCCTGGCCAAAGCGCTGAACACATCGGGCTTCTGCAGGGCCTCACCGACAATGCGGTCTTCCATATTTTCCGCGACCGGGAAGAAAATCTCTGGTTTTCAACCGACGGCAACGGCATCTTTAAATTTCATGACCGATCCTTCCGAATCTATGACCGGGGGAGCGGACTGAGCGGCAGCATCATCATGGGCCTGGCCAGGGACCATGAAAACAACTATTGGGCAGGTTCCCTTGAAAATGGCCTTTCCGTGATCCGGGATAAAACCATCCGTAATATCAAGTTACCTACCGGAAAAACCGAAGCCAGCAAGATCGTCTGTGTATTTGTGGATGCCGGGCAATCCGTTTGGATCGGCACTTCCGGGGACGGATTGTGGAGGTACCGCAATAATAAATTCGAACGGGTGGGCTGGGATACCCCCAGATTCCCAAGACATTTCACTTCCATCAACCAGGATTCAAGGGGGGTCATCTGGTTAACCAGCCCGATGACGGTGTCCAGGATAGAAAATGGACTTCCCATCCCTATGCCCGGCGTCTATTTATCTTGTTTTTCAACCTTTGAACTCAACCCGGACACCCTTTTGCTGGGCACGGCCCAAGGCCTGTTCAGCATCAACCGCCAATACGAACTGAAACCCTTCGAGGTGCCCGGTACGCAGGGATTTGTGATTGGATCCATCAACCGCTGGGGAGACCTCCTGGTCTTCGGCACTTCGGAAAACGGCTTGGTGGTCTGGGACCCCCAAACCGGTAAATCCTATGTCTGCAATGAGAAAAACGGGCTTTCCTCCAATATGACCTTCAGCGTACTCCCCGATGGGGCCTCGCTGTATGTAGGTACCATCAATGGGCTCAATAAAGTCGGCTTCGATAAAATTTCGGGAACCTTTCAGGTGCGGCCATTGAAATCGGCCAACCAGAAACTGGGCCCTGAGTGTAACCAAAACGCGATCCTGAAAGATCCCGAAGGACGCATCTGGGCGGGCACCACCAAAGGCATCTATATCTATGACCCCAAACCGGCAGCGCCCCTGCTTCCCCCACGCCTCTTTCTAAAATCCCTTACGATCCATTCCCAACTCCCGGACTCCACCATGGGCACCGACAGCCTGGCTGCCTGGTACCGCATCCCCAGGGAACTAAGACTCAAGCACCGTCAAAACCATCTCTCCTTTTCCCTTATCGCCGTGCATCTCACCGCTCCCGAAAAACTGAGATATCAATATTTCCTGTCCGGGGCGGATACCGTCTATTCGGCACCGGACCCCGTTCCTTCCGTAATCTATCCCAACCTGGCTCCAGGAGATTACACGTTCCGGGCCAGGGCTTTGCTGGACAGCGACCCTCCCATTTATTCAAGTGAACTGGCCTATCCGTTCAGCATCAAACCCCCCTTTTACCAAACCAATTGGTTCAGGTTGTTGGCCGTCCTGTTTCTCCTGTTGACCGGTGCTGTCATCCAAAAAATCAGGATGGTTCTCAGGGCGCGGCAACAGCGGCTGCTCAAAGAAGCCCGCATGCAGGAACAGTTGCTGATTCAGCAACGGACTTCCGAAGACCTCCACGATGACCTGGGCAATAAAATCACCCGACTCTCCCTGCTCACCGATATCCTTCAGACCAAGCTCGGCGGCAATGAAGAACAGCATAAACTCATGGCCCAGATCCGGGAAAATATCCAGGGATTGTACATGGGGACCAAGGATATCATCTGGGCCCTGGCGCCGGGCAACAACAGCCTTATGGATGTCGCGGGACGTATACAGAATTTTGGCACAGAGCTGTTCCAGGACTCGCGGATCACTTTCAAATCCTGCCCGCCGGACCCCTCTTTCGAGGAAATAAAACCTCCCTTTGAATACAGCCGGAATCTCATCATGATCTGCAAGGAAGCCTTTGGAAACATTCTTAAGCATTCCGGGGCCACCCATGCTTCCATTGAATTCAGTCTCCAGCCCTCCTCCATCTTTGACGGCACCGGCCTCACCGTTGAGATCCGGGACAACGGGATTGGGATGCCGGAAAACAAGGGGTTGAAAAAGGGGTACGGGCTCGACAACATGCAAAAAAGGATTGCACGGGTCGGCGGACAGATCCAGTTTCTCCCCAATACGCCGCAGGGGACCCTGATCCGGATCAGGATTAAAATCCCCCGGACGGTGGGATAAATTATTTCGCAGATCTGCGAACTTTACAGTACCAAATATTTTTATATCACTAAATCAGGATCATGGTCACCCGCGTTATTATCATCGAAGACGATCAGACCATCCGAGAAGGATTCACCTACCTGGTCAACCTGTCGGATGGACTGAAAATGGTCAACAGCTACGCCAGTTACGAAGAAGCCGAACCATACCTGGTTTCCGATTTCCCGGATGTCATCCTGCTGGATATCGAATTGCCCGGCATCAACGGCCTCGATGCGATCTCCCGCATCAAGAAAAAATACCCCGCCGCCCACATCATCATCCTTACGGTCTATGAAAATGAACAAAACATTTTTAAAGCGCTCAGCCTGGGGGCCTCCGGCTATTTGACCAAAAACACCCCTTCCTCCAAAATCATTGAATCCATCACGGAAGTCCTGCAGGGCGGCGGGCCCCTGAGCGCCAACGTCGCCAAAATGGTCATCCAATCCTTTCGTAAAAATTCCCAATCCCCCCTGTCGAAAAGGGAAACCCAGATCCTCGAGGGCATTGCGGAAGGTAAAAGCAGAACCCGGATCGCCTCCGAACTTTTTATCGACAAGGAAACGGTAAAAACCCATATCAAAAACATTTACAGCAAACTCGACGTCAATTCCAAGGAGGAAGCCCTGCGCATTGCCAGGCAGGATAAGCTCATTTGAATTGAATTGCAAATTACGGGAGGCTTTGCCCCCGCGGATCCGGAGCATTCGCACAAATCCCCCTAAGCGGGTGATTACTCATGTCCGGGCCGGGCTTATGTTTGTATCCTGATTGTAAAGTAAGTCTTAGGGATTAGTCAAATCTGATCCGGAGTCCCAAAGTCCGGGACTTGCCGGCATCCAATATAAAGTAGAGCGTTCCGGGGATGGCGCCTGTCGCTGTCCTCTTTTTTTTATGAACCTCTTAAGAATCGGCGGGGAGGCCGTCAATTAAGAATCCATTACATTTGTCAAAAGCCATAATCCGTTTATCATGACTAAAACCATCTGGAAAAAAACGGTCAGCGTTTTCATCTGTTTCAGTGTGCTGTTTACCCTGCCCGCGCTGAGGTACTCCGACGCACCGGGAGATAAATACGACCAAACCCTCCATACCCTGGCCAAGGTAATCCAGCAAGGGCACTTTAGTCCCCGTCCCTTCAACGATGAACTTTCCTCGGAGGTCTTCCTGGAATTTATTAAACGGATGGACAGTGAAAAAAACATCTTTCTGCAGTCGGACATCGCCGCCTTCGAAAAATACAAGGACCTGCTTGATGATGAACTGAACGGGCAGACTGTCCAATTTTTTTACGAGGTGCTTGCGAGGTATAAAGAGCGGGTCGCCGAACTCAGCCGGGAATTTCCAAGCTGGTTTGAAAAGCCCTTTGTGTTTGCAGCCTCCCCGGATGAATGGTACGATCCAGGCAAATCTTATCCCTCCACAATGGCGGAACGATCCCGGGCCTGGACCGACAAAATCAAATACCAGGTGCTCGAAAAATATGTGGACCTGAAAGAAGTCCGGGAACAGGCTGATGCGGATTCCATAAAATCAAGGACCGATATCACCCTCGAACAGGAAGCCAGGAACCTGGCGCTGCAGGCCACCAAAAAAAGGATGGAACAATATGTTCATCAAAATACGGATGATGAATTTTTCAGCCTCTATCTCAACAGCATTGTCAACCTGATGGATCCTCATACCGATTATTTTCTCCCAGTGGAAAAACGGACCTGGGATGAAAACATATCAGGAAAATTTTATGGCATCGGGGCCCAGATCGGGGAAGAAAACGGATACCTTAAAATTGCAGCTGTTACCGCTGGAGGGCCGGCCTGGAGGTCCGGAGAAGTGGAAGCCGGGGACTTTATCCTGAAAGTGGGCCAGGGCGATGAAAAACCGGTGGACGTCGCGGGCTTTAGTACCACGGACGGAGTAAAACTGATCCGAGGGGCCGACAAATCGGTGGTCTCCCTTACCCTGAAGAAAATGGACGGCACGATCCGGGTGCTCAAGCTGGTCCGGGAAGAACTGAAATTGGAAGAAACCTTCGCCCGGAGCAACGTGCTCCATATCCAAAACAAAAAGATAGGCATCATCAACCTGCCCAAGTTTTATACGAGCTTCGGCGATGAGAAAGGCCGCTCCTGCTCTGAAGACGTGGCTAAAGAATTGGAACGCCTTAAAAACAACCAGGTCGATGGCATCATCATCGACCTTCGCGGCAACGGGGGCGGCAGCCTCCAGGAGGTGGTCAACATGGTAGGGCTGTTTATTCCCCAGGGACCTGTCGTTCAGGTAAAAAGCCGTTCGGGAAGGCCCGGGATATATATGGACCGGGACAACAAGGTCATTTACGACGGCCCCTTATCCGTCATGGTCAATGAATTCAGCGCCTCCGCGTCAGAAATTTTTGCCGCGGCCATCCAGGATTATAACAGAGGGATCATTATTGGTTCCGGGACCTATGGCAAAGGCACGGTGCAAAGGCCTTTCAACCTCAATGCCGGGCAGTCGGGCCCCTTCGACCTTGGCAGCGTACACATCACCATGCAAAAATATTACCGGATCAATGGCGAATCCGTCCAACTCAAAGGGGTAGAACCCGATATCAGGCTAAGAGGCTATTACGAAAATTATAAGGTCAAGGAAAAGGACCAGCCCAGCGCCCTCCCCTGGAACCAGACCAGCCGGCTTGAATATGCCCCCTGGGCAGAATCCATTCCGGAAATCCCCGCATTACGGGACTATTTGCAGAAACTGGACAGCACCGGCGGCCAGAAGCTGTTTGAAGAAAACGCCGGGTGGCTGGCTTCACAAAACGAAGGCCCCCGGTCTCTTTCCGAAAACCGGTTCAGGGAGCAGCGGAAAATAATCCGTGAAAAGTCCGCTTTCAACCGCGACCAGATGAGATTGAATACCGACCAGGATGTCTACGGGATATTTGACGGGGAGTCCGCTGACCAACCCCGGATCGACCGCAACAACCGGCTGACCAATTATTATAAACGGGACCGTTACCTCCGCCTCAGTGGCGAACTGATGGTCAAATGGCTTGAAACCCGTTCGATAGCAGCCAACCGGACCCACTAAAGCCGGGGGCCTTTCCGGTTATCAGGTTCTCGCTCACGCAGGATAAGGTTGCATAAACCCGCCTCAGCTCGCCTGATATTTTAAACTTTCGTTAAGCTTTACCTCTGCCTTTATCTTAACAATTGGGACTATTTTTACTTTTCAATTCACCTTATGGCTATTTTCAACCTTACCATCAATGACCAGCGCTATAAAATAGAGGCTGAAGAAGACATGCCCCTGCTCTGGGCTATCCGGGACCTTGTCGGTTTAAAGGGGACCAAATATGGCTGCGGCATTGCCCAATGCGGTGCCTGTACCGTCCACCTGGACGGACAGCCGGTCAGAAGTTGTTCCCTGCCTTTGGGCGTGATAAAGAAAAAGCAAAAAATCACCACCATTGAAGGTATTGGCAGCCCGCAACTGCTGCATGCCGTGCAGGAAGCCTGGGTGGAGGAGCAAGTACCCCAATGCGGTTACTGCCAGAGCGGCCAGATCATGTCCGCCGTCGCTTTGCTGGCCCAGCATCCGGAACCTTCCGATGACCAGATTGACACCTATATGAATGGAAATCTCTGCCGCTGCGGCACCTACGACCGGATCCGAAAAGCCATCCACCGCGCCTCCGGCTCTGCAAAACCAAAAACCATGGGGACCCATTGATGGGTTCTGATCCTTATTCTTCATGAATTCAATTCCATCCTGATATGTCCATTTCAAGCCTTTCAACGGAAAGAAGAAGATTTCTAAAACAAAGTTTGCTGGGCACGGCCGGCCTGATGATCGGCGTGCGGGCACATGCCGGGGGCCACGCCCTGGTCAAACTCTTTGAAAACAATATAAGCACCGAACTCAATCCCTTTGTCCTCATCGACGCCAAGGGGGTCATCACCCTCGTAAACAGCCGCCCGGACATGGGCCAGGGTTCAATCCAGGCAGTTACTTCGCTCATTGCCGAAGAACTTGAAGTGCGTATGGATCAGATCCAGATCGTGCATTCCGATGGTCAGGCCAAATATGGGTCCCAGGGCTCGGGAGGCAGCAGTACGGTGAGAGGACTTTGGTTTGACCTGAGGAAAGCAGGTGCGGCAGCCAAAGAGATGCTGGTCAGGACAGCCGCCGGCCGATGGAATACCAGTCCGGAGAGTTGCCAGGCCCGGGATGGCGGGGTATTCCTGACCGGAACGGATAAAAAATTCAGTTATGGGGAACTCGCCGTCGATGCCGCCAAACTGGATGTTCCCAAAAATCCGAAACTGAAGGATCCTAAGGATTTTAAGATCCTCGGCAAATACCATAAAAGAAGCGACATCCCGTCCAAAGTCAACGGGACAGCGGTCTTCGGCATCGACGTCGTGGTTCCCGGCATGCTCTATGCCACGGTGATCCATGCTCCCTCCGTGCAAGGCAAACTGGTCTCTTATGACGCCACGCAAGCCATGGCCGTGGCAGGAGTGAAGCAGGTGATCAAAACGGAACATTCCTACCCGGGCGGCAAGTCGGAAGCCATAGCGGTGATCGCCGAAAATTACTGGGCCGCGCTCAAAGCCAGCAAACTGGTGACCGCCCAATGGGACGATGGCGACCTGGTGCAAACCCTGAATACCGGTCAATATTTTAAAGACGCTTACGCCGCTGCCGCAAAGCCCGGGGTGCGTGCGGAAGAAGACGGCGATTTTGATGCTTTCTTTGCGGCTTCCGAGAAAAAACTGGAATCCATCTATGAAACCCCCTTCCTGGCTCATGCCGCCATAGAACCGGTCAACGCGACCGCCCATGTTAAAGAGGACGGATCGGTGGAAGTCTGGGCTCCCATACAGGGCCCGGACGGGGCATTGGGAGAGACGGCGGATTACCTCGGGATCGCGACAGATAAAATAAAAATCCATCCCCAATTGTTAGGAGGTTCCTTTGGACGCAAAGCCTTCATGGATTTTATGAAAGAGGCGATCGACCTGTCGAGGCAGGTCAAAGCGCCGGTCAAACTCATCTGGTCCCGGGAAGAAGATATGATGCAGGGCCCCTTCCGCCCGGCCATGCTGAGCCGGATGCGGGGCGTGATCGGCAACAACCGGCTGTCCGCCCTCAGCCATCAGGCTATCGGAGAATCCATCCAGGGCCAGCATTGGAACGGGCTGGCGGATTACCAGGCTGACGATTGGCTGGCGGGTGAACTCAGCAAGGAAAATCACAAATACGGATTCCCGGTACACCACCTTTCCTACAGCAGGGTAAAAACCCCGATTCCGATCCTTTGGTGGCGTTCGGTATATGCCTCCAATTTTGCCTGGGGCCAGGAATGTTTTATCGATGAGATGGCCCATAAAGCCGGATTGGACCCCCTGGCCGCACGCAAACAACTGTTGCGCAATTCAAAACGCGACCTCGCCATTTTGGAAAAACTGGAGGAGATCATCAAATCCTCCCCTGCCCTGCCCACAGGCCATGCTCGCGGCATCGCCATGTTCCGGTCTTTTGAGTCCATGAGCGCGGCCATGGTGGAAATTGCCCGCAAGGACAAAGGGGCGCGGATTGTGAAAGTCACTTCGATCATCGATTGCGGGCAGTACGTCAACCCGGACAATGTCAAAGCCCAGACCGAAGGAAACATCGCCATGGGTTTAAGTTCCGCCATCAAGGGAGGCATCACTTTTTCCGAAGGCAAATGCGATCAAACCAATTACCACCAATTCCAGGTCATGCGCATGTCTGAAATGCCTGAAGTGGAAGTCCATATCATGGACAACCTGGAAAATCCCGGGGGAGTCGGCGAACCCGGCTTGCCTCCCATCGCACCAGCCCTTGGCAACGCCATTTTTAACCTGACGCAAAAACGCATTTATAAACTTCCGGTGGACCTGGACAACCTGGTTTAGTTGAGCTTATAGATATGCCAAATTTTTAAAATTTGGCATATCTAAACACTGTTGGGGAGGAGCTTAGCTCCGACCCCCCGTAAAACTGTAAATCATTTTTCTTAGGTACCAAGCCGAAACCAAGCTTCGTCTGAACATATGTGTTGGGGGAGGAGCTTAGCTCCGACCCGCTACCAAGCCGAAGCCAAGCTTCGTCTCAACATCTTCCGAGCTTAGCTCCGACCCGGTAAAACTCATTTTATCAAAGCCTGCTCAAACGGCACAATTTTAAAATTTACATTGACCGGCAATCCTTCCTGTGCCAGTTCGAATCCCTTTTTCTTTTTTATCAGTTTGAGATTCCGGATTTCCGTTTCACCGGGAACCGCCAGCATACCCTTCGCCTCCGAACTGGTACTGAAAACAACCAGATCAACCTGGCTCCAGTCCAGATCCCGGGTGGACTGGGCAGCTTTGAGCCGGGGCAGGACCGTACCGTCCCGGATCAGGATAATGGCTTGCACCGCCCCTGCGGACATCCGGTGCCAGCCTCCCGAATAAGACCTGCCATCCTGCATATCGATCCACTTACCCGCCGGCAGGTATACCTCCCTCGAAAGCCGGCCCTCTTCAAACAAAGGTGCTACCAGGATGTCGGATCCCAGCAAATACTGATTTTCAATTTCCCAGGCCCCGCGGTCTTCCGGAAATTCCAACAACAGCGCCCGGGTCATGGGTAAACCGGCTTGGGATGACATCAGCGACTGGGTATAGATATAAGGCATCAGGCTGTATTTTATTTCGATGACCTTGCGGAAATAATTTTGAAAATCCTCCCCGTAATCCCAGGGTTCCTTGGGAGGCTGTCCATGGCAGCGGGTATGGGAGGACAAAGCCCCGAAAGGCAACCACCGCCGGTAAAGGTTTTCCGGTGTCCTGCGCGTAAAGCCCCCGATGTCGTGGCTCCAGAAAGTGAAGCCCGAAAGGCCCAGGGAAAGCCCGCCCCTCAACTGGGCCTCCATGCCCATATCCGAAGTTTCGGCATCCCCTCCCCAATGCAGGGGATACCTCTGGCTGCCGGCCCAGGTGCTCCGCGCCCAGATGATCCTTTCATTGCGCAGTTGCTGGGTAAGGTCGGAAACCACCTGGTTGTAACGCAAGGGATAGAGGTTGTGCTCATAGAATCCCGTGCGTCCATTGGAATAAATGCCGTCAAAGGGAGCCGCTTCGCCAAAATCCACTTTGATCGCTGCTACGCCCATCCTTAGCAGGCCGCCGATTTTTTCCCTGTACCAGTCCAAAGTGCGGGGATTGGTAAAATCCAGTACGGCATCTTCAAAAGGAATGTTGCCTTTCGCGTTTTTTACATGAAGTCCCTGGTCCACAATCTCCGGGAACAATTTGTTTTTCGGAACAAAATATGGGAGTTGCCACAGGCAGGTTTTAAAACCGTCTTTGTCCAGGTCGGCGATCATGCCCCGGGCATCCGGAAACCTGTTTTTGGAAAATTCATAATCGCAACGCCAGTCCGTTTCGAACCAGCCCGTATCAAAATGAAGGACGTCGGTGGGTATGCGGTTGGCGCGCAGTTTGGCCGCCACATTCCTTCCGTCGGCTTCGGAAAAATAGGTGATCCGGCTCATCCAAAGCCCAAAAGACCAAAGCGGGGGCATGGGCGCTTTGCCGGTCAACCGGGTGTACTCATCCAGGATGTCCCTGGGTTTTCCCATAAATACAAAAAGGTCCAGGGCCTCATCGCCGATCCACAAGGCATTGGAAGCCCCATAGCTGTTTCCAAAATCACAGGTGATCGGGGTGGAGGTATGCATAAACATGCCGTAACCCCTGCTGCTCATAAAAAAAGGAACGGGTTTGTACATGCCCGGCGTTTCCACTCCGTTTGGATCACAGGTGTAGAGATTCACTTTCTGGCCGTATTTGTTGAGTTTGGTAAAGGATTCCCCGCATCCGAAAATTTTTTCATCGGGAGAAAGGGTAAAGACCGCGCCGACGCTCCTGCTGTAATCCGCAGCCCGGCGCACATAACAAAAAGGCATGGTTTGACAAAAGCCCTTGTTGTCGGAGGAATGCCGGGTTTTAGTGAGCGGTCTGCCCTCGTGGTCAAAAAATTCCACTCCCCAGGGTTGTTCATAGATTCGCACCATGCCCTGCTGGCTTTTATACTGATGGCCGCCCTCGATCCGGGTGTAGATCCAGCTTTTGTCTGAAGCAACCCGGCCTCCGGGGATCATCAGGGTATCCGTTTCGACCCGGCTCACTCCGGTATTCATCCTTATCCGGACCGTCTTCGGCGTTATGAATTCCAACTGGAAAGGCCAGACCGGGTCGGCCGCATATTCCCGGGCAGGAAATTCATTCTGGACCGTCCTTCGGATCCCATGCTGGGTATAATTGAAGGCATGGGCCGGAAAATATTCAGCCCTTCTCCACAATACCTGTCCGGATGCCTTTGCCGGATCAAAGCTTGCCAGGCTGTCTGCCAGGAAATAGGTATTGGAATAATCCCTGAAATCGCGGCTGAGATCCAGGGGCTCATTCAACAGGCTTTGGGCGGATTGTGCCCGGAGCCCTGCAGTCCAAAGAGTAAAGCCCATCATCGCCAAGAAGAAGAATTTTGCCATAAGTTTTTATTTTTATTTACTAACCGTTGTCAAAAATGGGAAAACTCAGTGAAATGAAGCATGCCCCGGTGCCCCCGACCCTGGAGCCTGTCCAAACAAGAAGGTCAATCCATTCACCAACCCACGATCCTTTTTGTCCGTCTTACCATTGCAAAATGAAAGTCCTGACCTTTCTGGCCTTGGTGATTTCCTTGCCGTTCCTTGCCTGCTCCAAAAAAACACAGGCCCCCCCTGAACAGGAATCCGGAAAGCCAAGGACCCTCCTGCTTTCCCTGCGCATCGAAAAAAAAGGAAACGATTACCAGGTTACGATTCCCAATTCCCGGATCATCGACGCCCCCTTTATGGGCAACGAACCGGGTCCGGTGATTTACCGGGAAAATGATTTCCTCTGTTTTATCCAGGACCGGGATAAAAAAAACCTGGATACCCTCATCGTCTCACAGCCCCTCCACCCCAGGTATGAATTTCCCGGAGAGGAAGGAGCCATTGGATCAAAACAAGTGGAATTGCAGGAAAACGAAGTCCTGCTCCGTTTTGCCTACACCTCCAGGATGACCTATCTCCAGGTCCACAAAGTGGAAAAAAACAAACAATTAAAAACCTTGAATACCCTGAAATTACCCGGGAATTAAAATCCGGACCCAGTAAGCTATGAAACCACAATTAACCTTTTATCGATGGGGCGCTGGTCTTCTCTTTTTGATTTTTGCCCCCGCCTTACAGGCACAAACCTTTCCTAAAGACAGCATACGGTGGAACGGAGATCTCAAGAAATTCATCAACCTGGTCTTTCTGGGCGATGGGTATCAGGCCGGCGATCTCAACAAATACCAGGAACATGTCGGGAATACCGCAGACTACTTGTTCAAATTTTCGCCCTTTAAGGAATATGCCGATTATTTTAATGTCTACGCGATAAAAGTTCCTTCAGCTCAAAGCGGAGCGGACCATCCCCGTACGGCAGTCGATTGTGTACCGGCAGCCGAGCACCCCCTGTTGGTTACGGAAAACTATTTCAATTCCACTTTTGATTACAGTTCCATCCACCGTTTGCTGGTCCCTACCAATCCGGGGGCGGTCATCAATGTCATCATCGACAACCTTCCGCTTTACGATCAGCCATTGATGCTGGTCAACAGTACTTTTTACGGGGGATCCGGAGGAAGCACCGCGGCTACCGCTTCGATCAATACTTCTTCCTTTGAAATCATGGTCCATGAAATCGGGCATTCCTTTGCCGGCCTCGCCGACGAATACTGGGTGAATGAATTCTCTGCCGGAGAAAGAGCCAATATGTCCCGTGAAAAAGACCCGGCCAAAGTAAGATGGAAAAACTGGATTGGTTTTAACGGGGTTGGAGTATACCCTCACGGCGCCTCTGGTGGCCAGGAAAACTGGTTTCGACCGCATGAATCCTGCGAAATGCGCTTCCTGAACAGTGAATTTTGCCCCGTATGCAAGGAAGCGATTGTGCTCCGGATCATGCAACATTTCGGGACACCGGTCCTGTCCCGCTTTCCTGCAGATCCATCCGTGACCCTGATGGCCGATTCCATTCCTTTTAAAGTCGATTTGCAAAAACCCAATCCGAATACGCTGAGGACCAAATGGATCTTGAATGGCCAACTGATCTTTATGAACCGGGATTCGATCCTCCTGCGGCCAAATCAATTACTTCCGGGAAACAACACCTTGACCTTTGAAGTCCTGGACACCACCCCCCTCATCCGCGCCGATAACCATCCCACCCTGAATACCCACGTACTCAACTGGAATATTCAACTGGCCAGCACGGGCCATGACGATGCCTCCGCCTGGCAGGGACTCCGGGTTTATCCCAACCCGGTTTTCAATGAGCTGACTTTATCCATGGATGGAAACCCCGAAAAATTAAAATTTGAAATCCACAACATCCTGGGCCAGATTGTTTTCTCCGGATATTTAAAAGATATGATCAAGGTCAATACCCATGCCTGGATCCCCGGACTCTATATGCTAAAAATTGAAAACGGAAACGACTATACTTCGAGAAAAATACTGAAGCAATAAGTTCCTGCGGATGTCCCATAGCGTTAGCGAAGGGACATCCCTTTCTCCCTTTCTCCCTTCCTCCCTTTTTTCCCTTCCTCTAATACAAAAGCATATACGAATATTCCACCTCGCCGGCCAGGGTATCGATCCGCAGGATAAACTGCTCATCGAGCAGGGGCTGATGAAAAAACTCCCATCCCGCCGGATATTTTCCCCAACCCGGGCCGCTGGACTCCCTCCTGATTTGCCTGAACCGGTCGGACATGTCCCGGATCTGATTTTCATGATAATCCAGGCGGAACTTTACCTGGTAGGAGCTGTGGTCATCCAGGACATCGAAAGATTTGATCCGGTAATCCTCCGGAAGACGGATCATGGAAAGGGATTTTATCTTGTGGATATGATAAAGCACAAAAATATCCTGGTTCCACCGTGCTTCCTCCACACAGCCGGTGAACAATAAAAACAGGGTTAAACCCAAACCATATTCATACCGTGGGCACATGACCACCATCGTTAGGTTCATAACGGGCAACAGGGCCTCTTGTGCCCCATCCAGACCGGAATTAACTTTTTCCTTAAGAAAGATGTCAATCCCCCTGAAGAGGATTGACATCTTATGGTGTTAGCCGCTTTAATGAAAGGAGTAATCTACAGGATTACCCGTTCATGCCTCAGTTTTCTTTACGCAGGTATTGATCCTCCCCTCTCACCCAATCCGACCGCAGGGGAATGAAAAAATCGAAAAAATCTGCATCTTCGGTGACTTCAATATCATGAGCGACGTTTGCCGGAATGATCAGGACATCTCCTTTTTTCAGCAACACTTCCCGATCATCAAAAATGAATTTCATCACCCCCGACAAGACGCATACATATTCTTCATTATCGTGCTGATGGCGGTCGACCCCAACTCCTTTTTTGGCATTAAACCTGGCCAGCGTGCCTTTTTCACCGCTGATCATCTGGCGGGACAGTCGTTCACTGAAATCCACGGTTTCTAGGTCTTTCCAGGATACTTTCCGGATGCCTGCCGGTTTCCCTTCATCGCCTGACAGGTACAATCCGGAGCCCACAACATAGGTTTCGGGGCCAAAGCGGACTTTGCGCAAATAGGTTTTTTTGAGGGCCGGCAGGTTATCCCCGGGTTTAAACCAGTAACAATCCAGCCAGGCACTCTCTGCATTCCTGACGGCCTCGAGCTGTTCTTTCATTACCTCTTTGCCGCTCAGGTCTTTCAGATCAAGCAGGTTTCTGCCCTCCAGGCTGGGTTGGGCAGCATTTACCAGTTCGGTGCCCTGAAGGTCATGCACAAATACATAAGTGTCCATGAATACAAAAGGGCCTGTTTTATCGCGGAGTTGAGGGAAGGCTTGTTTGCCCTGCTTGGCTATCAGTTTAGCTGCACGGTCCACCACATCCTCCACGAAGGATTTGTTGATCTCCATCTGGTATATTCCGCAACCAATGAGATAAGGTTTCCCGTCCGGAAAAGTCACTCCTTTGACGAAGGTGGATTTCCAGGTGGGGAAAATGTCTCCCGGTTCCGGATACATATAGTGCACCCATCCTTCCTTTGCCCCCGTCGAAGCGGCATCCAGGAACATATATCCAATCGGCCGGTCGTGAATATCCTTCAGCTTGCTCACATCCTGTCCTTCGCCGGCTGGTTCAGCGGCATGAAAGACCCGGATCCCTTCCATATTCCAGACAAAGAAGTAGGTATCCTCTTTGTACCATTTGGTCCCTTTCTCCCGGAACTGTGGGTAAGCTTTTTCCCCATTTTTTTCGAAGATCACCGCTGCCTCGCGCACCAGGGCCATCAATTCAGCAGCATCCATTTTTTTGGTCAGGGCAGGTTCCTTGGGGGCATCGGCGAGATAAACCCCGCAACCGACCAATACGGATTGGTTCCCCATCCTCGCCCGCGTGACATAGGTGGATTTCTGAGTGGATACGCTTTCTCCCGGTTTGGGCCACATGTAATCGACCCAACCGGCACCCTCGGCTTCAACCAAGCGGAACATTTCACGGATCAGGTACTTACCTCGGGTATCTTTGAGATCCATGATATTGCGTCCTTCCAGGTTTGGAAATCCTGGGTTTACAAGGTCCACGCCCTGTTCATTGATCACAAAAATATAAGCATCTTTTGCCATGAACGGACCCTTTGGATCATGGAACAACCGGAAAGAAGCCGTTTCAAATTTTTCGATTTGCCCCACGGCATCCCTTACCATATCTACCACGAATTCCCGCTCCATCCGGTCATTATAGACCCCGCTGCCCACAATAAATGATTTTCCCGTCGGACTGTGCACCAGGCGAACATAACTGCTTTTCCAGCGGGGCAACAGACCTCCCGGAACGGGCCATTGATAATGATACCATCCCTCGCGTTTATCCGACAGATTGGTTACCGCCCCAAGCAAACCGCGGATGATCGGCTTGCCGTTGATGTCTTCGAGGGCCAACTGGTTCCTGCCTTCCATCTGGGGATCGGCATGCACCAGCATGTTTCCAGAAGGATCCAGAACAAAAATATAAGTGTCTTCCATGCGCCACCGGCTGCCTGGACGGCGGAATTCATCAAAGGCGGCCTCACCTTTAAGACGGATCAGGTCGGCAGCATCACTTACCAGGGAAATGATTTCCGGGGTGCTGTCTTTCGCCACCGTAAAACCGGAATTCGAAGGCGCATTGATCATCCCCGTCCCGGTGAATTCTTTTTCTAAAACTGTCGCTTGTTCTATTATACTCATACCGTTTGGTTTATTTGGTTTAAAAAAATCAGGATAAGAAAAAACAAAGGCCGGAGTCGCACAAATCAGACCCGCTGAAAAGGCAATCCGGGTGAATAAGCCTTTTTTCATAATAAATAATTGAATCCCCTAAACTAAGTCTTTAAGCCACCGGCTTTGATGATTACCATCACCGGTTTATTTGATTAAAGTCATAGCTTAAATTATTACACAAATCGACAGACGGGTAAAAAAATATCTATATAAACAGTCTCCGGTTTTGAATAATATACTCTCCATTGATTCACCAATAGATCGTATGAACAGACGGATCTTTTAAAAATCTTATATACTTCTAAACCTCATATTTTATATTACAAACTCCATTATTGTTTTAATCCGTTAAGTCCTTTTTCTCTATTTACTCGCCTTATTCAAAACCGGATCTGTCCTTTCATTTATTTTCATAGTATCGAAGATACTGGTCTGCCCCGCGCAGCCAATCCTCCCTGGCCGGAGTGAAGAAAACCACAAACACCGTTTCTTCCAATACCTCTATTTCATGAGGCACCTGGGAAGGAGTGATCATCATTTCTCCCGGCATGATGATATATTCCCTGCCTTCCACACTGTATTTTACGGACCCGGACGTAACCACAAAATACTCTTCACTGGGATGGGAATGGAGGGCTATCCGGGCGCCCCCTTTTGCTGAAAATTGTGAAAGGGTACCTTTTTCCCCGCTGATGGCCTGCCGATACAAGGATTTGCTCATCTCCTCTTTTTCAATCGCATTCCAGGAATGTTTGCGAGCTTCTCCGGTTTCTTGTCCTGCATCCACTTCGTAAAACCCGGACCCGACGATGTAGGTTTCATTGCCGTGCTGCACCTTGCGCACATAAGTGTGCTTGCGGGCCGGTTCATTGCCCCCCGGCCGGTACCAGTAATAATCAATCCAGGCACTGCCGTTTTTCAAGGCAGCTTCAATATAATCGTACACTGCCCGTTTGCCGTTCAGGTCCCTCTCGTTGATGACATTTTTGCCTTCCAGGCTGGGCTGGGCTCCATTGACCAGTTCCACCCCGACCGTATTGTTTACAAATACGTAAGTATCCATAAACATGAAAGGCCCCTTCTTATCCCGCAGGAGGTCAAAAGCCCCTTTACCGCGCTCGGCCACCAATACTGCAGCCCGGTCTACGATATCTTCAATAAAGGCCTTGTCCATTTGTAATTGATAGATGGCGCTCCCGATAAGGTATTGCTTCCCTGATGGAAAAGTCACCCGCTTTACAAAAGTGGATTTCCATTTAGGGAATATATCCCCGGGTTCCGGCCACATATAATGGATCCATCCTTCACCGGAGGCACTGCCGGCCGCCTCGAGACTCATCTTTCCGATCGGCCTTCCCAACACATCCTTATCGCCGACCACATTTTGGCCCTCGCTGGAGGGTTCTGTGGCATGAAAACGCCGGATCCCTTCCATCGTGTTCACAAAGAAATAAGTATCGTCGCGGTACCACCGGGAGCCCTTCGTCCGGAATTCGGGATAGGCCTTCTCCCCTTTCTCTTCCAAAACGGCTGCGCCTTCGCGAACCAGGGCCATCAGTTCCGTTGCTGTCATTTTATTTGCGGGGGCGATGATTTTGGGAGTCTCACCCAGGTAAACCCCACAGCCCACCGCAACCGGTTTTCCATCCAGGATGGCCCTCGCCACATAGGCGGACTTTTGAGTGGAGACACTTTCTCCCGGTTTGGGCCACATGTAGTCAACCCAACCGGTACCCCTGGACTGTGCGACCTGAATGATTTCCCGAGTCAAATACTTGCCCTGAGGATCCCTTACATCCAGGTTATTGCGTCCCTCAATGCTCGGAAAGGCCGGATTGACGATCTCGATCCCCTCCATGGTAATGACGAAAATATAAGCATCCTTGGCGAGGAAGGGGCCGCTGGGGTCGTGGAACAATTTAAAGGCCGCCTTACCCTGCTTATTTATTTCGTTGACTGCCCTTTTTACGAGATCCACCACAAATTCCCGCTCCATGCGGTCATTGTAGGTGCCGCTTCCTACGATATAACTCTTGCCTGAAGGCGCTTTCACTTTCTGTACATAGCTGCTTTTCCATCGGGGCAGCAGCCCGCCCGGAACAGGCCATTGGTAATGATACCATCCTTCCGGTTTATCGGGGATGGCATTGACCGCATCGAGGAGCCCGCGAATGATATGTTTCCCGTTGATGTCCTTCAGGGCCAGCTGGTTCTTGCCTTCCAGTTCAGGATCGTTGTGGACCAGCATATTCCCAGAGGGATCCAGCACAAAAATATAAGTCTCTTCCTGGCGCCAACGGCTGCCGGAAACACGAAAATCATCAAAGGCCATTTCCCCTTTTAACCTGATCCATTGCGCAGCATCCCCCACCAAAGCCATGAGATCTCCGGTAGGGTCCTGCCGGGATACCCGATCCGATGCCATGAGGTCCCGGATCATCATTTCATTCATCCTATAAGCACCCCCGCTCCCGGGTCCGGCTGCCTTCAGGTCCATTGCAAAATTTGAATGACCGGGCTCAAAGCCAGAAATTCCTGATCCCGCGGAGTTTGCAGTATATAACAAAAACACCGATAGAATAAAAATTGCTTTCATAAAAAAACGCTTTAGAAAAATTGAATAAAATATTCAACCTCAACCTGTCAATGTAATAGGGATAACATCAATAAATGATGACAATCATCACTATTTAACTTGATTGATATCAGCGATTTAAGGCATAAGTTCCGGATTATAAATAAGCCTCTAATCCTATAGATTTTGATTAATCATGACGGCCCCATCAGGCTTTATCCGGGTGCTTACTTATTTAATTTGAACGCGTGATTGAACCCGTGACAAAACCCTGTTGCAGCAAGGACAGGTCGCAGGATGTGACTAAAACTCAATGGATCGGCTTATCCGGTGCAGGAGCGGTTGCGTGGAATTCTGCCTGGACCAAAGCGGTGTATTGATCCAGCAATTCAATGATGCGCCGGCGGTCGTGGGATTTGACAATGCAGCCGAAATGATGGTCCATGTCGGTCATCGTCCATACGATCTCCGGGTCAGAGATCCTGCTGTAATCCTGACTTTTGTGGCGGGCCAGGGAGATCAGGATCCCCGCATGTCCGGGGTCCCAGGATTTTAAGAGATGCGGTTGATATAAGGCAGCCGTGTATTCCACCTTTGCCCATTCTTCCCAGAGATTGATGCCGGTGGCAAATTCCACCATTTCGGCGAGGTGGGCGCCCCCTACCCTTGCGGAAGTCTCGATGAAATAAAACTTACCGTCCTCTTCACTCTTCAGGGCTTCGGTATGGGCTGCGCTCGACCGGAGGTTAAAGCCGCCGAGGATATCCTCGTTGAGGCGGAGCAAGGCCCGGTTGTCTTCATCTTCCGGTTCCAGGGTGACCGACCTGAAAATGCCTCCCCCGTGAGCTACCTCGAAGGGAGGGGCCAGGTATTGGCTGCAGCGGCAAAAAAGCACCATGCCATCCTGCACAATGGAATCCATGTGGTAAACCTGCCCTTTTAAGAAGCGTTCCAGCAGGTACTGGTGACGTTCTTCACCAAGCTCCTGGATTTGCTTCCAGACCTGTTCGGCCGTTTCTATTTTTTTTATGCCGGTAGCCGATGCCTCTCCCCGGGGCTTGAGCATCCAGGGGCCGGGCGTATCCCGGATAAAGCCGTTGACCATCTCATCGTTGAATATGGGGGTGAAAGCCGGCACGGCTACTCCCGTGGCTTGCGCCCTGAGCCTCATGGCCAGTTTGTCCCTGAAATACCGGGCGGTCGTCTGCCCCATACCGGGTATCCGGAATTCTTCCCTCAACAAAGCCGCTTTTTCCACGTCAAAATCATCCAGGGCGACGATGCGATCGATTTTTTCCCGCCGCATGAGGAAAGCAAGCCCCTTGACCGCGTCTTCCATGATCCAGTGGTTGCGCTCATCGGACTCCATATAAAAAATTTCATCGAGGCTTTCCCGCGGCCAGGCTTTGTCTTCGTGTTTTTTGGAAGTCAGGAGAAACACCCTGGCCCCGCATTGTTTGAGGGCCTGCATAAACCGATTGCCCTTGAAATAAGAAGCAATGCATAAAAAGGTAAGCGGGCTTTCCATGTTCAGGGCTTGATCATTTCTTCCATCCATTTCACCAGCAAATGAACTCCATACGCGGTAGCGCTGCGCATTTTGCTGAAATCCGAATCCACCATGGCCACGCCGGCAATGTCCAGGTGGGCCCAGGCCGGATGGCCCGAAGTGAAGGCTTCCAGGAATTTGGCTGCTGTGCTTGCCCCGGCAACCGGTTTGGTGGCCAGGTTTTTTATGTCCGCAATGTCGGAATGCATTTCTTCTTCAAATTCCTTCCAAAGCGGCAGGCGCCAGACCCTTTCACCGGTTGCCTCCCCGGCTGCGGTAATTCCCTGCGCCAGTCTTTCATTATTGGTGAACAGGCCGGCAGCTTTGTTTCCCAGGGTCATAATGCAACTCCCGGTGAGGGTAGCCAGGTCAACCATGATTTCCGGCTTGTATTTTTTTACCAGGTAGGCCAGGGCGTCGGCCAGGATCAGCCTTCCTTCGGCATCGGTATCGATGATTTCAATGCTCTTGCCGCTGTAGGAATGGATCACATCCCCCGGCCGGTAGGATGCCGGCCCGATCGCATTCTCCGCAAGCGGGATCACGGCGGTCAGTCGGATGGCCAGGCCGGATTTTTCAGCCAGGTCCACGGCGCCCAGCACCGCGGCTGCCCCTCCCATATCGCTTTTCATCAGGTGCATGTTGGCCGGATCCTTGAGGCTGATCCCTCCCGTATCAAAGGTGACCCCCTTGCCCACCAGGCCGATATGTTTTAATTTTTTAGCCCGGGTGGAGGGTTGATAGTCCAACACCAGCAGGCGCGGGGGCGTCTCACTGCCCATGCCGACGGCAAGCAGGGCGCCCATCTTGTGCTGGGCCAGGGCCTCTTCTTCCAGGATCTCCACCTTCACCGGCCTCCCGTGAAATGCTCTTCGGGCCCAGCCGGCCAGGTATTGCGGGTTGATCTCGTTCGGAGGCAGATTGACCAGGTGGCAAATCTCTTCCTGGGTAGAGGCGATGCGGATCCCGGCTTCAATGCTTTTCAGAGTCGATTTTTTACCGGTGAAAAAAGCAAGCTCGGCCGGTTTACCTTTTTTTTCTGATTTATAATAATCCAGCCGGATCGCCGAAAGAGCGAGGCCATTGGCCAGGGCCGATATGGAATTTCCATCGAGATAGTCCGGCAGGACCAGGACGATTTTTCCTCCGGACGGCTTTTCTTCCTGTTTATGCACCGCCAGGCGGCATACTCCCGCAATTTTCTGATAAGCCCGTTCATCCCCGAGCCCCATCAAAATCAGTTTTTGTTTCCCCACCCACTGCTCGATAAACTTTTTGTAGTCCGGTTCATGGTTTTCCGCCAACAGTAGGGCTTGTTTTGACCAGGGGGAAGGCAGCTGGCCTTCGCAGGCGGCCAGGTATTTCAATAATTTTTTGTGGTCTTTTTTGAATACAGGGATCAGGATATAATCCGCCTGCCGCATATCTTCCGGGGAATAAATCGGTATTGGTCTCATTGCTGTAAAGATCAGAAAAATAAATACTTCAGGGCATATGGAAATTCCTTGCCCCAATACTTTTCACTATGTTCCCCGGCTTCATGGATCGACAGATGGACCCGGTCGTTGGAGGGGTCCGTGCGGATCAACTGGTCAAAAAAATCAAGGGCGAACCCCTTCATATTCGAAGCTTCCTTTCCGCCGGCATAGAGATAAATAAACTGGTCGTGGCTGATCAGGGGGAGGTAGATCAGCCGGTCGTAAATCAGGTCCAGGATTTTCCAAAGGGAGGGGCTGAACAACATGAGCCTGCCGAAATACCGGGGCTGGTTGATCCCTGCCATCAGGGCGATGAGGCCCCCCATCGAACTGCCCCCAATGCCGGTATTGGTGGGCTCCGGCTTGGTCCGGTAGTGTTTGTCAATAAATGGCTTGAGCCTGCCCACCACCCAATCGAGAAACAGATGTCCCCTGCCCTTTTCAGTGCTGTTGTGCCGGATATAGGTGTATTCTTCAATCCGTTTGAGTCCCGCGTGATCGATGCACACCACGATCACTTCATGCATGTTTTTCTCAGCCATCACGGCCAGCTTTTTATGGATTTCCCAGGATCCGAAAGGCGCGTGGTCTTCAAAGAGGTTTTGACCGTCCATCAGGTACAGCACCGGGTATCTCTTATCGGTATATGCGTAGTCGTAAGGCAAGAGCACCGAAACCCTGCGCTTTTTACGTGTACCGGTGATCACCATATCGTGATGAATTTCAACTTGCGGAATCAGGGAGATGTCACAGACCCTGCCTTCATTTCGCCAACGGGGAACCCAGGCCCTGACCGGTTCATCGGGATCCGTCAGGATCCTGTTTTCCGTAAAACTGCCGAATTCATCCAGTTCGACATTCGCCCACCGGCTGCGAATAAATTTGTATTCGACCGGATGGTCCTCCGGTACGTTCAATTCGAGATCAAGCTGGTATTCTCCGGGCCGGATCTCCTTCATTTTGTATTCGTTTTCCTCCCAGCGGTTAAAGGAACCGGAAATGCAGACTGCCTCCCCTGCAGGGTCCGGTGTACTGAGCTGGATCTGGACTTTATGCACCGATTTCATCCGGGCCAAAGATAAAGATCCGTCAGCTATGAGTTATGAACCCTGACTGTGCTAACTTGCTAACTTGCTAACTTGCAAACTAATTCATGCTCTTCGAAGTCTTTCGTACGGACGACGGGTCTGAGACGGTCATGCAGCATCCTTTGGGAGTCAGTTACCACAGCCGTTTTGGAGCCCGGACGGAATCGGAGCAGGTATACCTGGTCAACGGATTACATTTTTTTACCAGTGAAAACCCTGGCCTTTCATCCGTAAAAATATTCGAAATGGGCTTCGGGACAGGCCTGAACGCCCTCCTGGCTGCCCAATATGCCCAAAAAACGGGTATCGGTATCGAATACCATACTTGCGAATTATACCCGCTCCCTGCTGAAATTTACACACAGCTCTACCGCGGCGAGGCTGCCCTTCTGGACCCACTGCATGAAGCAGCATGGGACAAGCCTGCCCGGATTCATCCCTTTTTTACTTTGGTCAAATACAAACAGGACTTAAGGCAATTAGACTTGACTGAAGTCTTTGATGTGGTTTTCTTCGATGCCTTCGATCCGGATTCTCAACCGGATCTTTGGGACTATACGGTGTTTGAAAAACTCGCCCTTGCTGCCCACCCCGGATCGGTTTTGACCACCTACAGTTCCAAAGGGTCGGTCCGCCGGAATCTGGAAAAGGCGGCTTGGAGAGTGGAAAAACTCAGGGGGCCGGCGGGGAAGAGGGAGGTGGTGAGGGCGACTCAGGGATGCTCTTCCTTATAATGCGCCGCCAGCAAATCTCCGAAATCATTCCTTACATCCCGGAAGATGCTGTGGACGTGATTGCCGTTGTTTTGGTAATTGTCGTACTCAATAATAAATTCCGGGCCCTGGATGCGGTAATAATGGGTATGCCCGGGACTCACGTCTTCTGAACCCTCCCAGACAAAGAAAACCTTGTTCCAGCCAGCCTGTTCCACCCGCGCAAGCATGTCCTTTACAAAAAATCTGGAAGCGCGGTGGATGTATAATTCCACGAGTTCTTTCAGTTTGGTTTGCTGGGCCGGGCTCAATTCCGTAAATGAGACGCCCCCGGCTTTGTCGATGCTGGCTTTCCTTTGCTGGTAGGTGAGGATTTCTTTGGAGGCCTGGCTGGAAACAATCGCCTTGGTTTTCTGGCCGGTGTTAAGGGAGGAGAGGATGGACGTGGCGAGCTGGATTTCCGGCTTCATCAGTTGGTAACCCTTGTTTTCGCCTTCCAGGACGATGGCCGGGTTGGCGCCCAGCACGGAAGGTGAAGCGGCAATCACCTTATTTTTTTCAAGCACATAATTAAAACAAAGGTGATGACCTTCGATTTTCCAGCCCCAGGTTTTGTCCAGGTGGGTCGCGCCGAACAATTGGATAAAATATTTCCCGGGATCCCGGTATGCATCGCCTTCTTTCCGCCCCTCCACGCCTCGCAATATGCTTTCCAGGAAAGAAATGGATTTCACCCGGTCCAGGGTCTTTTCCCCACCGGTAGCCAGGACCAGACGGTAAAATTTTTCCTTCTGGCCGTCGCTGAGCGAACCGACCGTGACTCCTGCCCGGTATTCTTTGGGTACAAAATCCCAATTGACCCGTTCTTTGTCATCCCAGGGCCTCGACATTTTATCCAGCTGGTCGGGACGCAGGGACTTCAGGAGATCGGCTGCCGCTTCGCCAGGGCTCAGCATAGGCATTTGTTGTTGAGCGGTAAGGGCGTTTCCTGCGAACAGGAATACCATAAGCAGGCTAGGAATTAATTTTTTCATTATGCTCTTAAAATTAGGAAAATATTTCGTGTGCTGGTGATTCCACCTGAATCGGGTCGGCTGATTATAACTTCCAAAACACCTTTTTATGGTACATCAACTTTAGCAACAAGTAAAAAAGGAAGGCGAAAACAAGCGCAAATAAAAAAGAGGTAATCTTTGTGGGAAGTCCCGTCGCCTGCAGTCCCGAATACAAAAACCCTTTCAGGCTGACCATTTTTTCTCCTTGGTTCCAGCGGATGATTCCTAGCAAGCGGGCCAGGATGCCGCTGCCCACAAAAACCATCATCGAATTCATGCCGAAATAAACAAAATGAATCGTCCACTTTTTATATCCCCGGACGTCAATCAGCCAGGTGAGCGTGGCCAGGGTCAGCAGGGCAAGCCCACCGGTAAAAAGCACAAAGGAACTGGTCCATATTTTTTTATTGACCGGGAAAACCATATCCCAGAAATAACCCAGCAAAAGGCAAAGACCGCCTGTCACAAACAGGATATTGATTTTTTCCGCCGGGTTTCCATCCCTCCTCAGCCAATTGCCGGCGAAGATGCCTAAAAGGCCCGTGCCAATGGCGGGCAAGGTGCTGAGCAGGCCTTCCGGGTCCCAGGTTTTCGAGCCGGACCACAAATGGCCTTTCAACAGGGAATAGTCGATCCAGGCGCCGAGGTTGGTTTCCGGCTCAAGGCTTGCGTAACCATACCCGGGCACCGGGATCTGGGTCAGGACAAACCAATAAGCCAGCAACAGGGTGACGAGGATATAAAACAAAACCCGGGTGGAACACTTGAGGTAGAGCACGGCAATCACCCCATAAACCAGGGCGATGCGCTGCAGGACGCCGGGGATCCGGATCGTGGAAAAATGATAATAGGGAAAACCATTTAAGGCCAGCCCGATACCAAAGATCAGGAGCACCCGAAAAAAAATCTTTTTATACAGTTCCATCCCGCTGCTGCCGCTTTCTTTCCTCCTTCCCAGGGCAAAAGGCACCGCTACCCCTACAATAAACAGGAAAAAGGGAAAAACCAGGTCGGTGAGGGTGCAGCCATGCCAGTCCGCATGAAGGAGGGGCGCATAGACCGCTCCCCAGTCGCCCGGGTTATTGACGATCAGCATGAGGACGAGGATCATGCCGCGGAAGACGTCTAAAGAAAGGAAACGCATAGTTGTATATAAGTCAAGGCACCTGTTGCAAGGTAGCAAGTTTGAAAACAAGCTGGTGATAAACCAGAAAATAAATACAGCTATGAAAAAATCCTGGGGAGCGGGCCGGCGTTATGGGGAGAAGGTGCCCCGTTTTTATGAACAGGGACTAGCAACTTTTATAAAAGCTAAGTTGCTGCTGTTCCAGCTTTTTTTCGATGGCTTTGGCGGCGGGCGTCACACAGAGCCCGCCGAGATTGGTACAACGAAGCGTATGGTGTATTTGGTCACCCACGGCTTTCATGGTATCAATCACTTCATCGAGCGGAACCAGGTGTTCGTAATCCGATAAAGCCATATTGGCACAGGAAAGTGCATTGGATGCAGCCATGACATTTCTTCCCAGACAGGGAGCTTCCACCCGGTTGCCAATAGGATCGCAAATGATTCCAAGTGAGTTTTGCAAGGCCAACGAGGCCGCTGCAATGGATTGGGCCAGATGGCCACCCTGCATTTGCACCAGGGCAGCGGCTGCCATGCCGCCTCCCGAACCCGTTTCGGCCATACAACCGCCTACTTCAGCTGCAAAGGTTGCATGGGCCGCGATGAACACACCGATCAAACCGGCCGAAAGCATGGCTTTTACCAATTCGTCTTCGGATAAATGTAACGAATGGGCCATGCCGATCAACGCGCCCGGCAAAGCCCCGCAACTGCCGGCCGTAGGCGCTGCAACAATCACCCCCATGGAACTCTTTACTTCCATGATGGCGCTGACATACATGACGATCCGGTTTATCACCTCACCACCGGCCAACTTGCCTGCCTTGAATTGTTTTTGGTAATGGGGCGCCTGGCTTGGGAGTATTCGGTCTTCATATTGAGTGCCCCGCAGTCCGGAATGAACCGCTTGTTCCATAATGCGGACAATGCTTCTCATCTTTTCCATGACCTCCTCCGCCGAAATATTTCCCCTGGCCATTTCATAATCAAGGGCCGGCTCCCAGAGCATTTTATTCCTGTCCTTGTTGTAGAGCATCATTTCGTTACAGGTAATAAAAGGCACCTGTAAGTTCTTCCTGGCCATTACCGGCAAGACCGGATGAAGTTGTTTGATAAACAAGACACCTTCCATTTCTTGCAGTTCTTTCTTAATGGCTGAATCCAGAAAAGCCTGCGACTTTATTTCAATGAAACAAAACGCGCCCTGGTGAACTTCCAGTTCATCATATACCACAGATGCTTTTAAAAACGATAAAACAGGATCCGGCTGATTGCAATAGATTAATGTTTCATAATAATCTCCGGCCATGGAAACAGGGAGGTCATCAATGGCCGTTACCTCAATCATTCCCCCGCCGGTGGAAATGGCCGTTAATTTTCTTGTTTCTTTCGGGTTTGATAAGGTGATCTGGTAAAGGTTCGGGTGATGATTTCCAATGTCATGGATTCGGATCGACACCTGGATTCCGGCGGTGATCAGGTGATTTTCTGCTTCGGGCAGCCGTTCGTCATGGGCTTCCCAGCCCAGGAATCCTCCAAACAAGCCCATGTCCGAACCCTGGCTTTTATGCGTGGTGGCCAAAGAACCCTTGGGATCAAATTCAATCAGGATGTCCTTAATGTTTTCATCCATCAAATCCCTGCACAGGCGGGCCATTCTCAAGGCTGCAGCGCAGTGCGAACTGGAAGGGCCCCGCATCACCGGCCCGATGACATCATTAAATATGCTGGGATAGCTGACCATGTTTTTAAGGCTTTAAATTTACAAATTCTTCTTCCAAAATTGTTCCATGGTTCTGCGCATATGCAGGGTGGTGTTTATTCCCTGGTTGATGCCGTGATCGCGCATGGGATAAGACATCATACTGAACAGTTTATTGTGTTTGATCAGTTCATTCACCATGATCTCAAAATTCTGATAATGTACATTGTCATCACCCGTACCATGAATAAGGAGCAACTTGCCCTGTAATTTATTTGCATGGGTTACCGGAGAACCCTCACGGTATCCGTCCGGGTTATCCTCCGGCAGTCCCATGTACCGTTCCTGGTAAATATTATCATACAGCGTCTGATGGGCAACAAAGGAAACAGCGATAGCGGTTTTGAAAACATCCCCATGGCGAAAGATACCATGCAGGGACATTTGACCCCCACCGCTCCAGCCCCAGGTCCCGGTGCGTGCAGGATCAATAAAAGAATACATATTCATGATCTTTTTTGCGGCAGCGGCCTGATCATCAGCCGCGAGCAGGCCAATCTGCCGGTATATGCATTTTCTGAATTCACGTCCCCTGGGCACCTTTGTACCGCGGTTGTCGACACTGATTACGACACAACCCAATTCATTGGCCAGGTACTGATGCCAGAGATTATCGCCCGTGCCCCAGTTATCCTGGACGGTGGATCCGGCGGGCTCTCCGTATACATGAAAGAGGACCGGGTATTTTTTTCGCGGGTCAAACGATCTGGGCTTGATCACCCAGGCATCCAACACCACCTCCCCGATATCCACTTTAAAAAATTCCTTGGGACGAAGGCCGAGATCATTTATTTTGCTTTTTAAGAGCGCATTGTCTTCCAGCATTTTCATTTCTGCATGGTTGGCAAGATGAATGAGTGAAATCCGGCGGGGGGTGTATGCGTTTTCAAAGCTGTGTATGGCATACTTGGCGTTGGCGGAGATCTGGTAGGCATGCTGCCCGGCCATATTCATCGGCGATACCCGTTCGGCCTCCCCGCTTCCGTCCAGCCTGCTGCGGTAGAGATAACGCTGAGTAAAGTTTTCGGGAGAAGCGGTATAATAAACATAACCTCCTTCAGGGTCAATGCAGTTGACCTGGATCACGTCAAAATCCCCATTGGTGATGCATTGCATTTGTTTTCCGTCTCTGGACACTTTATACAAATGCAGCCATCCATCCTTCTCGCTGGTCCAGGTAAAAAATCGGTGGTTGTCCAGCCAAACCACATTATCGTGAATTTCTAAAAATGCATCGTCTTTATCGGTCAGGATATTTTTTAGCGCCATGGTTTTGGTATTGCCCACCCAAACCGTGTTGGTATTCTGCAACCGGTTAAGCTGCTGCAGCATCACCTCATCCGAATCCGGGATATACTCCATCCGTGCCAGGTAGTTATTGCGCGGATCGCCGGGTACCGCAAACCACCTTGTTTTTCCTCCTGTAGCCGGCACTACGCCCACTTTCACCGCAGAATTGGGAGTGCCCACTTTAGGATATGGCAAGGGAATGGGTACTGAATAGTTGGAATCCACATTATTGATCAAATAAAAAGTTCCCACTCCTTTGGTATCGGATTGCCAGTAGGCAATATGCGTCCCATCGGGGCTCCAACGAAAACCATCCCGGTCATCCAGTTCTTCTTCATATACCCAGTCAAAAGTGCCGTTGATGATATTCCCACCGCCATCCTGGGTCAAGGGCGTGATTTTCCCCGTTGCGACATCCTCCACATAAATATTCTGTTTGCTCACATAAGCCACTCTTCCGCCTTCCGGGGAAAATTTAGCAAACATCAGGGTCGCTTCTCCAAGTCCTTTGCCTAATTGCCTCAGTCTGCCGTCGGTGAGGTTGAGTACCCAATAATCTCCCCGGGTATGGTAGCGCCAGACTTTTCGGGTATTGGTAAAGACCAGCAATTTGCTGTTATCTTCCGACCAGGCATAATCTTCAATGGCCAAGGCTTTGGCCGCTCCGGCAGGCAACAACTGTCTTGCATGAACCAGGACGGTTCTTAATCCCTCAGCCACATCATATCGAATGATGTCGTTCCCCTGTAAGGCGTCGTTAAACTCCAGTGTGGAATAACTTTTATTGTCCTTCATCCAGCGCAAGGGCCCGATCCCTTTTGACCTGTAATGGTTATGGATATACATATCCTCCAGGGTGAGTTCCTTATTTTGAGCAAAAAGGCCGGCTCCACACAATACAGCGATCAAAAGTGCTGAGGTAAATAAAATACTGCGTTTCATCTTTATCCCTTTTTAAAATTCAGTGGCAACTATTGAACCTGATAAACAGTTCCTTTTACGGTTTGAAATTCGGCAAGTCCATTGGAATGTTTATTATAAACCACCGGGTTTCCATTACTGGTGATTTTTAGTCCGGGCTTCCATTCCAATCTGCAAACTTCCCCGGCTTTGGATAAAATCTTCAGATGGCTGAGGATTGAATTATGCCAGCTGAATTCCAGTTCGAAGGCGCCCCTGGCACAAACCCCTCTAAAGCTCCCTTCAATCCATTCGTCGGGCAATGCGGGCAATAATTTTATAAACCCGTCATGCGACTGCATCAGCATTTCGGTGACTGCGGCCGTCACCCCAAAGCTTCCGTCCACCTGCAAGGACCTGCCGCACAGAGCGAACAAAGAAATGCAGCATTGCTCCTTAAGATAGCCTTTGTAAATCTTGTTTGCCCGGTTTCCATCGTTCAATCTGGCCCACAGCGCCATTTTCCAGGCACGGGACCAACCGGTAGAGGCATCTCCCCTTTCCTCCAGTACTTTTTTATAGGCTTCCACCAATGCCGGTGTTCTTTTTTCAAACAACACTTTTCCCGGGTACAATCCATACAGGTGTGAATAATGACGGTGATTTTTTTCCAGGGATTTCCAATCGTCAGCCCATTCCTGCAAGGAGCCCTCTTTCCCTATTTGCGGCGGCACAAGTTTTTCCCGGGCTCGTTTTACCTTTTGAACAAATGAATCTTCCTTTCTCAAAACGTCGGAGGCTTGCAGGTAGTAACCAAACAAGTCGTATAGGATCTGCATATCTATGGATGAACCGGAGCAAATACTGGTTCCTTCCCTGAAACCCGCGGTGACCTCATCAAAATAAGGTTTGTTGCCACCGCCATCCGGAAAGTTTTCAGGAGAAGTGGAAGGATTGGTGACCAGCCATTTGCCGTTGGGATGCGGCACCAGAAAATCCATGAAGAACTGAACAGAACCTTCCATAAGAGGGTAAGCTTCCATTAAAAAGGTCCTGTCCATGGTATACTGGTAATGCTCCCATAAATGCGTGCAAAGCCAGGCGCCGCCCACCGTGAACGTTCCCCAGGTGGGCCCATCCATCGGGGCCGCCACCCTCCAGAGATCCGTATTTTGGTGGAAAACCCAGCCTCTTGCCCCATAGTGCTCTTTGGCCACCTGCGATCCCTGATCCGTCAATTCCCTGATCATGCGAAACAGGGGTTCAGCACATTCAGAAAGGTTTCCGCTCTCCACGGACCAATAGTTCATTTCCGTATTGATGTTGGTAGTGTATTTGGAATCCCAGGAAGGATTCATATCATTATTCCAGATGCCCTGCAGGTTAGCGGGTTCCGTACCGGGCCTTGATGAAGCAATCATCAGGTAACGGCCGAACTGGTAACTCAAGGCCGCAAAGGAAGGATCGGGTTCGGTCTGAATTTTTATTACCCTTTCCGGTATGGGCAAATAAGAATTTGCGGTCTTGGGCAACTGCAGCGAAACCCGGCTAAAATACTTTTTATGATCCGCTGCGGCAGCCAAGGCTATTGCTGGGTAAGACTTACCGTCTAATCTTTGGAAATATTGGTTCACCCGCTGATGGGGATTGCCGCTGACGTCTTTGTAGTTGACAAAATTAGTAGCAGCAGTAAAATACAAAGTCACTGCGTTGGCATTTTCAATGACCAGGTCCACGCCGTCTGTTTTTATCGTGCCTCCTTCCGGCTGGGCCTTGATTCTTGCCTCATATCCTATTTTACCCTCCACACCCAGATAATCCGTGGACTTGCCGGTCAGCACCAATCCATCGTCGCCATAGGGATTCATTTGGAAATAATCCGTACCATAGTTGGAATGTGCCTGGTTTCTTTCTCCACGGAGATTGGCGGTAAAAGAAATACGGCCGGGCTTATCGGCCGTGATCCGGACCACAATGACCTGGTCAGGGGCCGACGCAAAGACTTCCCGCTGGTAATTGACTCCATTGGCGGAATAAGCCACACCCGAAATGCCATCCTCCAGGTTCAGCCATCTTTTATAAGAGGTAACGCTGTCCTGATTTTTGAAAAATAAATGCAGGTTGCCCAGGCACTGGTATTTCATCTGCTCCACCGGGTAGCCCATTAAGTTCCTGCCAAACAGGTTATGAGCCGCCAGAAATTTTTCTTCAAACACCAATTTTTGAATTTCGGGCAACACTTTGTAGCCGCCTTTTACCACTGAAGAATACGGCCCACCCGACCAATAGGTTTCTTCATTCAACTGGATCCGCTCTTCGCCGTTTTTTCCGAATATCATGGCGCCTAAGCGGCCGTTTCCCACAGGCAGCGCTTCATCCCACTTTTGGGCGGGGGTATCATACCAGAGCAAGGTGGAAGGGTCAAAGGTTTTGCCGTTAATTTTTTCTGCGATGCTGGCTTGCTGGGCAAACAGGCTGCTGCCGAATAGTATCAAAACGGGCAATAACAAGCTACTTTCCTGTTTCATAACCTGGGTTTTTTTGCTTTTTGCATCTGAATGGAATACCAGCGGAACCGTTCGCTAAAAATATACAATCCCAGATTAAGTTATTCCAGATAAATTTTGGATGAATGCCATTTAATTAGTTATAGCAAAGCCCTCTAGCGGACTGGCCACGTGCAGGTGGGATGCAAAGATCGCTCCCTATTCGCACCCGGATGGTTGACGATAAGCATGAGGACCAGGGACCTGCCGCGAAAGACGTCGCGGGAGAGAAAGCGCATTTTAGCAGATAGTTGGCGAGTTTGTAAGTGCGGATGTCTTAATTTTAGAGGTATGAATTTCCATTCAGCAACATTGCTCTGGATTGTCCTCCTCCTGTTTTCCTGTGATGACAGGGAAGAACATATTATCCGGCGAAAGGACCTGGTTCAGGCGGTGTACGCTTCCGGGGAGGTGCTGCCGGTGGGCTTTTATGAGGTCACCAGTAAAATTCCAGGCATCGTCGACACCATATTCGTGTCGGTGGGGCAAACCGTGAAGGCCGGAGACGCCTTACTGAGGATCCAGAGCCAGGCCAACCGGCTGAATCTCCAAACCGCCAAAAACCTTTAGGAGCAGGCGAGAAAAAACGCTTCGGACGGTTCTGACCGATTGGCCGGTCTTGAACAAAAAGTAGCCTCTGCCTACGCCGCCTACCGGCAGGATTCACTGGATTACGAAAGATATAAACGCCTGAACGAACAGGACATCGGCTCGGTGCAAATTCTTGACCAGGCCAGGCTCCGGTACCAGACTTCACAAAGCAATTTCATGATCGCCACGCGTGCTTTCCAGGAGACCCGGGGCCAGTTACGGATCGAACTGCAAAACGCAAACAACAATTACCTGGCTCAGAAAAGCCTGCTTGGAGAATATATGCTCGTCGCCGCGATATCGGGCAAAGTTTATGATATCGTTCCCAAAGCAGGTGAGTTGGTTAGCAGCAACCATGCCGTCATCGATCTGGGCGCGACAGACTCCTTTGAAGTGGAAATGCTGGTGGATGAGTCCGATATTTACCTTGTGAAACAGGGTCAACCGGTCTACTTCGAGCTGGTCGCCCTGGAAGACACCGTGTTCCATGGAACGGTCAAAAACATCTATCCCAGGATCAATCCGGTGGACAAGACGGCCAAGGTAGTGGCCTCCATCGATCCTCTGGGCTGTGATCTTTACCCTGGCATGTCCCTGGAAGCCAACATCATCATCCGGCAGAAAAAGGGGATTCTGGCGGTACCCGTTGAATATATCTCCATGGACGGAACGGTCATCGTGAAGAAAGGTTCAAAAAAGGAAACCGTTAAAGTCAGGACCGGGATCCGGGACCTGGAATATGCCGAAATCCTTGAAGGCCTGGAAGAAAACGATCATATTATTAAACCCTGACCATGAGGGACTCCCCCTTGTTTAAAATCGTATGGGCACACCTTACCGGGCGGAAGAGGCAAACCCTGGTATCCATACTGGGAGTGATGTTTGGCATCACGGTCTTTATTTTTCAGGCGGGAATGATTACCGGCCTCCAGAATTATTTTGTAGAAAAGACCATCCAGTCGACCCCGCACATTCAAATCTCCAACGAAACCACGGCTTCAGAAAAACCGGTCGCTGCCAAAGCCTATCCGGAAAACAGGGACATCTGGTTTTCCATCAGAAATCAAAAGGACCGGCTGGAGGAGGATAAGATTAAAGATGGCTTGCAAATCGCGAGCTTATTGGAAAATCACCCGGAAGTGTATGGCGTATCCCCCTCTCTCACCAGCCAGGCCATCTTTAAATTGGGGGTGCTGGATGTTTCGGCCATCGTACACGGCGTGGACATCCTAAGGGAGAACCGCCTCTTCAACCTGGAAAAAGATATCGTTCAGGGTTCGGTGATCCGCCTGGAAACCGTCAACAATGGGCTCATCCTTGGTTCCGGACTTGCGGAGAAACTGGGGGCAAACCTGAACGACAACCTGAATATCGTATCCCCCAACGGGGTCAGCCTCCCGATGAAGGTGGTCGGAATCCTTTCAACCGGCCTGAGGGACCTGGATGATCAGCGGGCCTATTCCAGTCTGCGCAATGCCCAAAAACTGATGAAGGCCCAGAGCAGTCACATTACCGACATCAGCATCAAACTGAGGAATATCGATAAGGCCCCGGAACTGGCCGACGAATTCGAAAACCGGTTTGGCTACCGGGCGGTAGACTGGAAAGAGAAGAATGCCGCGGTGTTCAGCGTTTTTAAAATCCAGAATATTGTGACCTACCTGGTGATCCTTTCCATCCTGCTGGTCTCCGGTTTCGGGATCTTCAATATCCTCACCATGATGATCTACGAAAAAATGACCGACATCGCCATTTTAAAGGCCATAGGCTATACCGACAAAGACATCCGGCGGATTTTTCTGTCCGAAGCGATGCTCATCGGGCTTGCAGGAGGGGTTTTGGGTTTGATCACGGGCCTGGTCATTTCCATTATTGCCGCGAGCATCCCCTTCAGGATTGAAGGGTTCGTAAGTTCGGAGCGGCTCAATATCAATTTTAATCCGCTGTTTTACACCATCGCCTTTATTTTCGGCCTGCTGACTACGGCCATTGCAGGATTATTGCCGGCCCGAAAAGCAGCCAAAGTCGATCCACTCCACATCATCCGGAATCAATAATGCCTGAAAAGACCATCCTGGAAGCAAGACACCTGGACAAATATTTTTACGATCCGGTTAAATTCCATGTGCTGAAAGACATCAATCTCAGGGTGGAGGAAGGGGAATTTGTTTCCATTGTGGGCAGTTCCGGGAGCGGAAAATCAACGCTTTTGTACACGCTCTCTTCCCTGGACACCGATTACGAAGGCGAGGTCATTATTGATCAGACGGCCCTTCGCTCCCTCAGCAACGATGACCTGGCCCGATTGCGCAACCGGTCCATCGGTTTTATCTTTCAATCACATTATCTGCTGGCGGACTTTACGGCTATTGAAAACATCCTTTTGCCGGGCCTGAAACTGGGCAAGCGGTCAAAACCCGACCTCCTCCGGGCTGCCCTGGAAAAGATGGACTTGCTGGGCATCCGGGACCAGGCAGACAAAGCGGTCAATACCCTTTCCGGAGGGCAACAACAACGCGTGGCCATCGCCCGGGCCCTGATCAATGATCCGAAAATCATATTTTGCGACGAGCCCACCGGGAATCTCGATTCAGGCAATGCACGGATCGTATTTGACCTGTTGAAGGACCTCGCCCACAACTACAAGCAGACGATCCTGATGGTCACCCACGATGAATCCTATCAAACCGATCGCCAGATCCGGTTGCACGATGGACGGGTGGTAGATTGAGTTAAACACTCCGAGGGGGCAGGCCCCAAGGGGGGCAGGGCAAGCTCACCGGTATAAAGAACAGTTCATCAGTTTAACAGTTCACCAGTTGGACAGCTCGACGGTCTGTGGCAGAGCTTGCGAAAAGCCAGTTCAAACGGCTACAAACGGCTTCACCCGCATACAACCGGATTCAAATGACTACAACCGTATTAAGACTTTAATATCCTAAACGGACATAAGCCTTCTCACCTAAAATTATATAAACACTTGATTTATTTATACTTATTATTATTTTGAAGGCATAATTTTATATCGGGACTTCGAAGCAACCAAAGAGGATTTATTTACTTCTACAATACGCATGAACAACATAAATTATTCATATAGAATCCTTTATACCCAATTTGAATGGACTTTACTGGCTAAGTCGTTTGTGGAATTCAAATCCCGGATTCAACGCCGGCATCGCATTTAGTGATGATATATAATATTTAACGCAATATTGCGTAAAAGCAGATGTTGGCGGTCATGCTATGACGACAGTGTAATTTTGAAACATTTGACAAATAAATATTTTAACTTTTACAAAAATAATTTCAGACAATGGCAAGCATCTTAAACGAGTACATTAACAAGCGACTGGGATTGCTTGACCTACAAAACGAGTTGCAAAGACTGATAAAACTATATAATAAACATACAGGACGTTACATGTTTATTTATGCAGCCGACATTAACAAAGCACGAAGCAGAGGAATTGATGTAAGTATGGTTCAAGACGATTTTTATAACATACAAGATATTTTACGAGAGTCTAAAGAAAAGAAAATTGATTTCTATATTGAGACACCTGGAGGCAGTGGAGAGGCGGCTGAAGAAATTGCGAAATTTCTCAGAAAACAATTTGATGAAGTAAATTTGTATCCACCCGGCCAAGTACATATACTCGGATTAGCGGTATGAATAAAGAAGGGTTAGTTATTTGGCTAAGGGCAGCAATTCATCCACCCGGTTTATCGGATGAGAGGGTAATGCCAGAAG
>Ga0116144_10000314_pt1 | contig 65975 bp, 46 predicted proteins | sample AD_UKC035_MetaG_FD_89746 | JGI IMG/M metagenome (GOLD analysis project Ga0116144, IMG submission 89746) | Active sludge microbial communities of municipal wastewater-treating anaerobic digesters from USA - AD_UKC035_MetaG | ecosystem: Engineered > Bioreactor > Anaerobic > Digestate | place: USA...
ATCTCAGTCACTCAATAATTCCTATGGATATTTGTGGTGGCTGAATGGAAAATCTTCCTTCATGGTACCGGGTTCTCAACTGGTATTCAACGGCTCTTTAAACCCCAGCGCGCCAAATGACATGTACGCAGCACTTGGGCTGAACGGACAGTTCATCAATGTTGTCCCAAGTCAGAATTTGGTTTACATACGATTAGGTGAATCTCCTGGTGTTGGTGAAGTTCCGTTGGCTATGAATGACACAATATGGCAAATGCTGAATGCTGCTATGTGTAGCACTGCATCCATTGATGAATCATCATTGAGTTCGAAAAATCTGGAGGTATATCCTAATCCTGCCGATCAAAACGCTTTGGTCGCCCTGGCAGGACAATCATTTGATCTTAGCATCATCGATTGCGCCGGGCGAATTATTCTTGAGAATAAAAACTGCTATGATTCGATGGAAATAAATACGGCTAATTTTCAAAACGGTATTTATTACGTGAGAGTAAAGAACTCAAACCGGCAAGTCTTTTACCGGAAGTTCCTCGTCCTTCGATAAATTCTCTACAGCACTATTTACCAATTAATATTTTCTGGCTTTGAGTTGAATTATCAGACAACCAAAGCAAGGAATAAATACCGGCAGAAAGATCAGCAACAGGAATCTGAACAGCATTGCGCTTCCCTCCACGAATGGCAACTTCTTTCAGAACGGCTCCTCGAACATCGATCAGGCGAATCGTTCCTGTCTCCGGAATATGAATTGACAGCTCAAGAAAATCAGATCCTATCCTGGTTAACTCAAATGCTTTAACTTTTTCAAGTTCTTTAATCCCGGGCATCAGATAAGTGTATGGAGCAGACGTAAGGATACAACCATTAGCATCTGTTACAATCACAGAATAATCACCTGTCACCAACGGCGTAAGATCAGAATTCGTTTCACCAACAAGTGTGTCTCCATTCAATAACCATTGATAAGTAACAGCCGGTGACGAGACAAGTAAAGATACCAGTAAACTGATGGTTGGATTTGTGGTCGAATATATACTCACATCAATTGGTTCTGATTGAGCCGACAAGCCACTTACAGAGTCTGACACTGTGACAAAATAAGAACCGGCAGATGAAACTTCAATGGATTGAGTGGTTTCTAATGTCGACCACATGTATTGATATCCTGAATCTGCCGTAAGTGTAACACTGCTACCAGGACAAATTTCAGTGGAGCCGCCAGCCTGAACACATACAGATGGAAGCAACATGGCAAGACTATCGAGCTTTAGGATAAAACCAAAATTATCTATTCCATTACTCGTACTTCCACTTACAATATAGCCACCATCACTGCATCGACGCATTTGATTGGGCTTCACACTTCCAATACCGGTGTATGTCCTGCTCCATGATGAATCACCTTGGCTGTCAAGGTGGAGAAAAATTACGGTATCCTGCCGGTTTAACATGCATGTTACACCATTTCCAGGTCCGGAAACCACTGAAAGCACTTCAGCGCTTGCACCCCAACTAAAGACCTTTTGCCAAACAACATTAAAAGCATTGTCCAACTTCAAAAAGTATGGAGAAGAAACTCCACTACCTGTCGGAGTTAATGTAGCACCGATAAAATACTCATCTGATGCATCATGATCAACAACAGCATTACTGAAGAAAGAAACACCACCCTGAAATGTATCAGGTATTACAAAAGTATTTTGAATCATTCCGCCAATATCGAGCTGACGTATGGCAGGAGCTCCGGAACTATAATCATTAAATGAGGAAAATGAATATTCCGTATTTGAATTTATATCTACTGAAGAACTATTCACCTGACTACCCAGGCCTTGAAATTCCCAGACATCATCGAGTACCAGGTCAACCTTTTTCAAATTAGAAACATCAACCAAACTAATTGCCTGCTGAAAAATTCCGGCAACATAACCGGAATCCGGTGTTATTCGCACAGAAGAAACATTTCCGCCTGCTGCGCCACCATCCAACAAACGTCCTGCTCCAAAATTTCCACCTGCATCAAGCTGCATAATAAAAGGTTGCGGATAAGGATTTATTGAAGTGTCGGTTGAACTTCCACCTGCAATATAACCTCCTGAATACGGATCAGAAGAAATATCAAAAATTGTTTCTGCGCTTGTTCTGAACTGCGGAAAATTCGTCCACATACGATCACCACACTTATCTAACTTCATTATACCCGAACCTGCGGAGTCAAAGCAAACAATATAAGTTCCATCCGGATTCTGCTCAGCACCATATATCTTTGTAATATTTACGAAAGTTTCAAAAGTACTTTGTGCAACAAGCTGATTCAACATCAAGAACATCACAACAAATGCAGAGAGGGTAATTTTTTTCATAATTTTTGTTTTTGGAATTGCGAGTTTACGAAAAAATGAAGACTTCTCAAATTTTCATCTACTCAAGTTCCATAAAACTTCGACTATGATTTTCCTAAGCCATTTTTGTAAAAATCAAGACATCTTTGTCTTGCAAACTTATAATCGACTATAGGTTTAGGATATTTCGGCGTGTTAAATTCCGGCACCCACTTTTTAATATAGATGTGATCGGGATCAAAGCGGCTTGTTTGTGAGTCCATACTAAAAATTCTAAAATAAGGTGCTGCATCTACGCCGGTACCTGCACACCATTGCCATCCGCCATTATTAGCAGCAAGATCAAAGTCGAGCAATTTCCGGGCAAAATAAGCCTCCCCCCATCTCCAGTCAATCAAAAGATATTTTGTCAGAAAAGTTGCTGTGATCATGCGAAGCCGGTTATGCATAAAGCCTGTTTGATTCAACTCTCTCATTCCTGCATCTACGATTGGGTATCCGGTTCTCCCTTCACACCATAATTCAAAACCCTTTTCATCCTGCAGCCAATTCAATCGATCATAAACAGGTTTGAAGGCATTGTTCTCTACATGTGGAAAATGCCATAATATGCTCATGTAAAATTCTCTCCATATCAACTCTTCTATCCACTTTTGTGAAACCGATGAAGCCTTCCTGAATAATTCCCTTATGCTAATTGTTCCAAAGCGCAGATGGATGCTTAACCTGCTTGTCCCGTCCTGTGACGGAATATCCCTTGTCTTCTCATAGCCTTGAATTACCTTCTTATTTAGAATGGAAGGAGGAAAATCAACAAGAAAGTCATCAAATCCAATAGATGAAAGTGGAAATATTTTACCTGATATATCCGGCATGAAGTTTTGGAGCAGACTTTCTGACGGCACAGCAGTAAAACTATTCTTTTTCAATATGCTCTTCCATTTTTTTGAGTACGGAGTAAAAACGGTGTAAGGGCTACCATCATCTTTGCAAACATCATCTCTGTCAAATATAACCTGATCCTTGAACTGATTGAATTCAACACCACCTAAGCTTAAAAATCTTTCAATTTCAGAATCCCTGCGAATAGCATATGGCTCATAATCTCTGTTGGAAAACACCTTCCCTATAGAATTTTTTTTTATCAATTTCTTCCATACATCTAAAGGCTTTCCATACTCAACAAGTAAGGTGGATCCATACTCCCGCATCTGAAGATCAATTTTCTTCAATTGCCGATGAATAAATACAAGACGAGCATCATGTTTGTCATCCAGCTTATCAAGAATATCCTTATCAAAAATAAATAAGGCACGTAATGGAACTCCTGAGTTTAATGCATGGTAGAGTCCCACATTATCTTCAAGTCTAAGGTCCCTTCTAAACCAGAAATAATTTATATGATCGTTCAAACTACAAATTCATTAGTTAAGTCGCCACCAGTTTTTAGCATACTGTTCAGATCCGACCTCGTAAACCTCCCCGATCATTGGCGACACAAAATTTTGCTTTTCAATTCCTGCTTGCACACTTAACCTTTCAATAGGTTCGTTCCAGACATGTGTCGACAAAACAAACTTTCCCCAATGTACAGGAAATAATATGTCTGCCTTCAAATCCATTGCTGCACGAACAGTTTCTTCAGGACTCATATGAATGAGTGGCCAATTGACACCGTACTGACCACACTCAAGAAATGCAATATCAAAGTTATTAAATTTATTACCTATGATCTTAAATTGTTCATCATAGCCCGAATCTCCACCGATAAATATTTTGTGACCATGCAGACGAAGAACGAACGAAGCCCATAATGAGGTGGCACGTTTAATAGTGCGGCCGGAGAAATGTCTTGCCGGAGTCGCAGTGATTTCAATACCTGAATCAAGATGGCAACCATTCCACCAATCAAGTTCTGTGATTTTATTTCTGTCAACATTCCAATATTCGAGGTGCGACCCAACACCAAGAGGAGTTACAATATTTTTGACACGCGGATGAATCTTTGAAATAGTTTTGTAATCAAGGTGATCAAAATGATCATGAGTGATGATTAGCAAATCTATGTTTGGCAAATGTTCAGCATTATAATAGTCTGCTCCGGCAAAAGCTTTACCAAAAAAATTCACCGGCGAAGCATTCCCGTTTAATACAGGGTCAACCAATATTGTCAGGCCTTGTGATCTGATAAGGTAAGATGAATGCCCGAACCAAACTACCGATAGCTTATCAACATTCATATTAAGTAGATCCGTTTTTACAAATGGCAATTCCCTATCGGGCTTTACCAACTTAGGCCTGTCATTAAAATCCTTCAATAGTTTGATCATCGAAACATTATTAGGATTCAGGGATGTAGGCTCTATGTTCACAAAAATTCCGTCCTTGAAATTTGGTGAGGTCGAATAATTAATTCGCTTTTCATTTTTAGGCTTTCGTCCAAATACTTTTAAGTCTATCATCTCAATTCTCTCCTCTGTTATTTTTTAGTTCATCAATGGCTTCATTCAAGTTATTGAACCTAAATTCAAATCCCGTTGAAAGTATTTTAGCGTTGGCGACCCTTTGCCCATTCAATACAATCTCTGCCTTTTTTCCGAGAATAATCTTCAGAATGGACGCAGGAACATTGAAAGGCCATAGCGGTCTGCTTAACTTTTTCGCCAACACCCTATAAAATTCCCGGTTCGTAACCGGCTGCGGAGCCACTGCATTGTAAACCCCATGCATATTTTCATTTTCTAAAGCATGCACTATCATTCTACACAAGTCATCGATATGTATCCAGGAAATGTATTGCTCACCGCTACCCAATGCAGCACCTGCCAAAAATTTAATGGGTAATGACATCTGAGGATAAGCACCTCCGTCATTAGACAAGACAACACCAATCCGAAAAATCACCACACGAACTCCCAATTCTTCAAAGCGTTGTACCGAATTCTCCCAGGCAACACATGTGTCCTGAAGAAAACCTCTGTCAATGGAACTTTCTTCATTCTTCCACTCTCCATCACCATCACCATAAATACCGACGGCAGAAGCAGAAATAATTGTTCGAATGCGATTGGGTTTGCTCTTTAATGTCTCGAAAAGTAGTGTGGCACTTTTCACCCGACTATCTAAAATTACCTTTTTCCTCGCCTCAGTCCACGACTTATCAGCTATTCCCGCTCCTGCAAGGTGAACAATGGCCCCGGAGTCTTCCAAAACAGCTGTATCGATTTGCCCGGCATCAGGATTCCACACAAAATAATTCGGATCATTCTTCCTGTTGTTGCGGGAAAGAATGGCAGGGACGAAGTTTTTAGATTTTAAAAAAGGTACCAGGCGACTGCCAAGCAATCCGGAGCCACCGGTGATGATAATTTTATTCATAGAAAATGGAATACAGAAATAACAAGAAATAAGAAAAGAGGTTTTGAATTGCCGGAAATAAGATGTTTAAACAAAACTTCTATTTGGGCAATGAGATAAAATAGCATTTTTTAATGGTTTAGGCACTTTTTTTACTAAAAATCTAAGGAAAATCTTGGAATAAGTCCAACAATTTTCTATTTTAGTCGTATATAAACTACAATAATCTTATTTTTTCTATTTAATGACTGATTTAAACGACAAATATGCATTAAGCGATAAAGCCATTCTCAAAAATATTGGTCGTACCCTGCGTAAGCACAGACTTGACCAGAACAAAACGCAAAGCCGGCTTGCTTCTGAATCAGGTATCAGCCGCTCAGCCCTGAGTGAATTAGAGCATGGAAAAAACTCTAACATACTAACTCTTATTCAAGTCCTGCGCAGCCTCAACTTACTACAGCTCCTTGACGGATTTGAAACAAAAGAAAAAATCAGCCCTATCCAATTGGCCAAATTGGAGAAGAAGAAAAGACTTAGAGCAAGAAAATCAGGGGGCGATGAAGGCAAACCACTAACCAACTGGTAATGATCAGCACAGCGTTCATACATATTTGGGGCCATCGTGCGGGAGCTGTCGCCTGGGATTCCGAGACCGGACTTGCATCCTTTGAATATGAAAAAAAATTTATTCAGACCGGGTTGGATCTTTCTCCATTACAAATGCCCCTTCAGGAGAAAAGAATTTTTTCTTTTCCTGAATTAAGAGACAGCAATACATTCAAAGGGCTTCCCGGACTTTTAGCTGATGTCCTGCCCGACAAATACGGCAACGCAATAATCAATACCTGGCTCAATAAACAAGGCAGACCGAGTGACAGCCTTAATCCGGTAGAAATGTTATGCTTCATCGGTAAAAGAGGAATGGGCGCACTGGAGTTTGAACCTTCTGAACCCAAATTCTCGGAACGTGCTTCGAAAATTGAGGTCGCAAGTTTAATCGAGATTGCAGACGGTATCCTTAGCGGTAGAAAAGATTTTAGTTCGAAGCTTAGCAAAGAAGAAAAGAAATCACTTATCGACATTTTAAAGATAGGCACCTCGGCCGGTGGCGCAAGAGCAAAAGCTATTGTTGCCTTCAATCCGGCAACCCATGAAATTCGCAGCGGCCAAACTGATGCACCCAAGGGCTTTAGTCAGTGGATCATTAAGTTCGATGGTGTCACCGATAAACAATTTGGCGTATCCGGTGGCTACGGTCGTGTGGAAATGGCCTATCATTATATGGCACGAGACTGCGAAATTGAAATGACAGAATGCAAACTATTCGAAGAAAACGGAAGAGCGCATTTCATGACTCGTCGTTACGATAGAAAAGATGACAATGAAAAGCTGCACGTTCAAAGTTTTTGCGCAATGCGACACTTTGATTTTAATGAGGTGCTTCTTTATAGCTATGAACAACTATTTGAAACAATGAGGATGCTCCGCCTCGACTACAGGCAGGCAGAACAATTATTCAGGCGAATGGTATTTAACGTGATGGCCAGGAACTGCGATGACCATACAAAAAACTTTGCATTTGTAATGGACAAGAGCGGACAATGGAAGCTCTCGCCGGCATTTGATGTTTGTCATGCCTATAGACCCGGCAGCGAATGGGTAAGCCGGCACGCTTTAAGCATCCGGGGAAAAAGATCAAACATCGGCAGGCAAGACCTTCTTGACCTTGCAAAAGAAATGAACATCAAAAAAGCGGCAAGCATAATCGACCAAACAACCTCAATCATCAAAAACTGGCAAAATTATGCCTTGAGAGTAAAAATGGAACCGGGATTAGCCTCAGAAATAGGTAAAACATTAATCCTCTTATAAGCCCGACGCCATATTCAGATAAAAACCATGATTTTCTGAAAACAGACCATTGTACCTAACTCTTTATTATATGCTTAGCATCAAATTTTTTAGCCCTGAATAAATAAAGCTAACACTCTGCAAACCAGCGAATGTTTTTCTGCGAAAACAGGATAAAAACAAGGTTTATTTCCCTGCAGACTTATACACGTTTGATTCTTCAATAATTATTTCATACTTGTTTGGTGAAATACAGATTTTTCCTACTTTTGCAACCCCTTCGGGGAGTACCAATTAGTAGAGTAAACCTTTAAAAATCATTAAAATTGGACGCCGTTAGCTACAAGACAGTTTCCGCAAATGCGAAAACTGCAGACAAAAAATGGGTGATTGTTGACGCCACTGACATGGTTGTTGGTCGTTTCTCATCAGAAGTCGCAAAAATTATCCGTGGAAAGCACAAGCCGAGTTATACTCCGCATGTTGACTGTGGTGATAATGTAATTGTTATCAATGCAGAAAAAGTTCGTTTCACAGGAAAGAAACTACACGATAAAGAATATGTTCGACATACCGGTCATCCGGGCGGACAACGTTTTGCATCACCTGCGGAATGGATGAAGAAAAATCCTGCTCTTATTCTTGAGAACTCCATCCGCGGAATGCTTCCTAAGAATCGTTTAGGTCGTCATCTTTTCACAAACCTTCATGTGTATGTTGGAACAGAGCATCCTCATACGGCACAAAAACCAACACCAATTAAAATCTCTTAATTAATAACATGGCAGCAACCACACTTCACGCCATTGGCAGAAGAAAAACTTCAGTAGCCCGCGTTTACATGGAAGCCGGTAACGGTGAGATCAAAGTAAACAACCGCGATTACAAAGAATATTTTCCAACAGGACCACTTCAGTACATCGTTAACCAAAGTCAAATGATCGTTAACGTTCCTGATACATATAATATCAAGGCTACTGTTGTCGGTGGCGGAATCAAAGGCCAGGCTGAAGCAATTCGTTTAGCTATTGCACGCATCCTTATCTCTGTTGACGGGGAATGTAAAAGCGCACTTCGCAAAGAAGGCTTGGTTACCCGTGACCCTCGCATGGTAGAACGTAAGAAGCCGGGACAAAAGAAAGCTCGTAAACGCTTCCAGTTCTCTAAGCGTTAATCGCCGAGGAAATATCATTGTTGTTCATTCAATTATTCTACAATATCTCAATTCAACCAAATGTCAAGAGTATCCTATAATGATTTACTTGAAGCAGGCGCACACTTCGGTCACCTGAAAAGCAAATGGAACCCGAAAATGGCTCCATACATTTTCATGGAAGCACGTGGTATCCACATCATCGACCTGAACAAAACTGTTGCTAAAATCGATGAAGCTGCTGCTGCTATGAAGCAGGTGGCTAAATCAGGAAAGAAGATCCTTTTTGTTGCTACTAAAAAGCAGGCAAAAGATATCGTTGCTGATGCAGCCGGAAAAGTAAACATGCCGTTCATCACTGAACGCTGGCCGGGCGGAATGTTGACAAACTTTGCTACTGTGCGTAAGTCAGTGAAGAAGATGACAGGATTCGACAAAATGGCTACCGATGGTACTTTTGAAAACATCTCTAAGAAAGAGCGTCTTCAGATCACTCGTCAGAAAGCGAAAATGGAAAAGTTCCTCGGAAGTATCGTTGACCTTAGCCGTCTCCCTGCTGCACTATTTATCATTGACATCAACAAAGAACATATTGCTGTTGCAGAAGCAAAGAAATTAAACATCCCTACTTTCGCTATCACTGATACAAACACAGACCCTACGCAAGTTGATTTCGCTATTCCTGCGAACGACGATGCAACTAAATCAATCGCTTTGATCGTTGAAACAATGACAAAGGCAATTGAAGAAGGTTTGTCGGAACGTAAGATGGATAAAGAAGCAGAAAAAGATCGTGAAGACGAAGGAACGGCAGAAGAAGCAGGTATCACAGTTGAATATGTAGGTGCTGATGACAGCGATGATGATGACGACAGCAAGCCTAGCAAAAAAACTGCTGAAATCAAGAAGCCCGGTGCGCCACGCAGACGTACCACCACTTCCAAGAAGTCTTCTGAATAATTCCTTGAGGCTATTGATAGACCTAGGCTGATCTAAGATAAACCTAGCTATTTTAATCATATTACCAGATTAGCCAATTCAACGATTGGCTAATTTGCTTAAAGAACCATCCATTAAAAACTAATAAATAAATTATCATGTCAACTGTAACAATAAGTGCATCGGATGTAAACAAATTACGTCAGCAAACAGGTGCCGGAATGATGGACTGTAAAAAAGCTCTCACAGAAGCCAATGGCGACTTCGAAGCTGCAGTCGATTTCTTACGTAAAAAAGGACAAAAAATTGCTGCGAACCGCCAGGATCGTGAAGCGAAAGAAGGATATGTATTCGGAAAGATCAGCGCCGATGGAAAGACAGGTGCTGTTGTTGCTGTTTGCTGCGAGACAGATTTCGTGGCAATCAACGCCGACTTCGTTCAGTATGGTGAATCTATCCTTGACACGGCATTAGCTAATATGCCTGCAACAACTGAAGACTTAAAAAACCTGAAGCTTGGTGAGCAAACTATCGCTGAAACTCTAGTTGAGCAGATGGGAAAGATCGGAGAAAAGATCGACGTTGTTGACTATCAATTTGTAAAAGCAGATAAAGTTATCGTTTACAACCACCCGGGAAATAAACTTACATCTATGCTTGGATTCAACATGAACCCTGCAGGCATCGATGAAGCCGGAAAAAATATTGCGATGCAAACTGCAGCTATGGCTCCTGTGGCTATAGACAAGGACGATGTTGACGCAGCTACTATTGAGCGTGAAATCGAGATCGGAAAAGATCAGGCTCGTCAGGAAGGTAAGCCTGAAGCGATGATTGAAAAGATCGCCCTCGGAAAATTAAACAAATTCTACAATGAATATACTCTGCTAAATCAGGCATACATTAAAGACGAAAAGATGACAGTCCGCCAATACGTGGAAAGCATCGATAAAGGTCTTAAGATAACAGCCATGAAAAGGGTGAAGATCGGTTAAAAACCGACTTGTTGAAATAATGGAAAGGGAGCTCAGATGGGCTCCCTTTTTTTATTGTTGAATGGACTCGAATATATCCGGTCTTTAAAATTCTCAATTGATCAGGTGGATTTACTGCACTATTGCATACTTTGATATTCCCCGAATCTTAAAATATGTATATTCAGACTTTTACCTTCGTTTGAAAAATGCTAAAGGAGGCACTAAATTAAAGTCGGAAGCAGAGGGGTATCTTTTCTCCAAAATTTCTCTAATTTAGCCACGCAATACACTTCTATGAAATACAAACGCATCCTCCTCAAACTCAGCGGAGAGTCGCTAATGGGTGACAAGGAATTCGGAATAGACCATACGGTACTGGAGAAATATTCTGACGACATAAAAAGTATCGTTGATAAAGGCGTTGAAGTTGCCATAGTGATCGGTGGAGGAAATATTTTCAGAGGTGTAGGCAATGATGCAGAAGATGTGATCGATAGAGTTCAGGGAGATTATATGGGAATGCTCGCCACCGTGATTAACTCCATGGCCCTGCAGTCTGCTCTTGAAAGATTAGGAGTGAAGACAAGGTTACAGTCAGCCATTAAAATGGAACAGATCTGTGAACCTTACATAAAAAGAAGAGCTGTACGCCATCTTGAAAAAGGACGTGTAGTTATCTTCGGTGCAGGAACAGGTAACCCCTACTTCACTACTGATACTGCTGCATCACTTCGTGCGATCGAAATCGGTGCAAACGTATTGCTCAAAGGCACTCGCGTAGACGGGATCTATAGCGAAGACCCGGAGATAAATAAAAATGCGATCAAATATGATAGCGTTACTTTCAATGAAGTTTACGACAAAGGACTAAAAGTGATGGACCTTACTGCCTTCACTCTATGCAATGAAAATAAAGTTCCTATCATCGTGTTTGACATGAACCGGCCGGGAAATTTATTGAAAGTGATGGAAGGCGAACAGGTTGGCACTCTTGTCGAATTTTAATTTAATTGATTGAGCCGATTACGATGAAGTATTTACATCGTCTAATTAATTCTACTAAATTAATTCTACTTTGATAAAGACATGACTCAATATAATTACACCTTTAATTAAAATTACTACCCAATCCCAAAAATCCAATTAATCCCTAAAATTCCAGTCTATGATAGACGCCAATAACCTCATCAACAATGCCAAAGACCACATGCAAAAGGCGATAGATCACCTCGAAGTGGAGCTATCAAAAATTCGCGCAGGTCGTGCAAACCCTGCTATGCTTGATGGATTGCTTGTAGACTATTATGGAGCAAACACCCCATTAGCACAGGTAGCAAATATCACAGTCCCTGATGCACGCACCTTAATGATACAGCCCTGGGAAAAAAGCATGATCGTTCCTATTGAAAAATCGATTATGGCAGCTAATCTGGGTTTCAACCCGCAGAACGACGGACAAGTGATACGTATAAATATTCCTACACTCACCGAAGAACGTCGCAAGGACCTTGTGAAAAAAACTAAAGCGGAAGCCGAACACTGTAAAGTTTCTATCCGGACTACTCGTCGCGATGCGAACGAACATATCAAAAAAGACGGCAAAGGAATGCCTGAAGATGTCGTAAAGGATATCGAAGATAGGATTCAAAAAATGACTGATCAGTTCAGTGCTATCGTTGACAAACATTTAGCAGACAAAGAAAAAGAGATAATGACGATTTGATATTCGCTTCGTCGAGAATCCTAACCCTGCTTCATTGAAGCGGGTTTTTTTTGCTCTAGTGCCTGGAGATTGATAGAATGATTTTTCCTGTCTCAAACTAAACCATCTTTTTTCAGCAAAAAATTAACACTTACCGCCTCAATCGTTCATTAAACTTTTGCGTTAGACGTTTGTCTAACAATGGATTTGGCAATGAGATTAAAAACCTCCAAATTTCTATCGGCTATGCCTGAACTAAAATTGAATAGCCACCCTTACGTGCCGTATTTATCACATACTCCAACTTCCATTCCACAAAATAATTCGTATATTATCAGTTAGTTCAGAGTTGTTTTTTGACAATTCATTTCTAAACAATCAAATTAATTGTAATCTTGAAAAACTTAATTCTTGTCATTGCATTGCTTTTCAGTTTCTCCGGAGTTGCATTAGCACAGGCAGATCAAAAGAAAGCCTCTGCCGATAAAGCTCCAATCGAGAGGCCTAGACTAGAATCTAAATCAGACACTATTGCTGACCTGAAAATGGAGTTAAAAGATAATAAATGCAGCGAAGCTTTTCAGTCAACCGGTCATAGTATAATGATTCATGGTGAGAAAGGACACAAATGCAATACTGAATGCAAAATGGTAAAGACCAATAAAAAAAGAATGGAACCGAAAGATCATACCTGCATTGAAGCATGCAAAACTACAGGCTATTGCCTGCAAAAAGATATAGACTAAGATTAAGGATATTAATTTTACAGGATTTCCACCTGTAGATACACAATCAGAAAAATATTATCAAAATAAATTTCCCTTGAATTAATCATGGCAATTTTCTATCACAAAAATCTTCTAAGAAAGAAAAAATGAAAATTGGAGCTCTAACATTCTTTTTTAGCCTTTTAATAAAATTTACATTTAGTCTTGAAAACAACTTGATGATCAAGCCGGTGTTTGGAACTGACCAACTTCTTCAGCTTGATACCCCTTATATGTCAACCAACAAAAACGACCTCAAATTTAAAACACTAAAATTTTATTTGTCGGATATTCAATTCTCGTACCATGACGAAATAGTTTATTCCGATCCAAATCGTTTTCATTTGATTGATGCGGGAGATGAGAGCACACTTTTAATTCCCTTATCAATTCGTAAAGATGCTCTATACACAACGCTTTCCTTCACACTTGGAATTGATAGCCTAACAAGTGTTTCAGGCGTTTACAGCGGCGACCTTGATCCGATGCATGGAATGTACTGGACATGGCAAAGTGGCTATATAAATTTTAAACTAGAGGGCAACTGTAGTAACTGTCAACCTGAAGGTAAAGATTTTGAGTTTCATCTTGGAGGTTATCAAAGTCCATTTAATGCTATGCAGAAAGTTTCACTCGAAACCAATGGAGGACAAATTCATGAAATTAGTCTTGACCTCCGCAGCTTCATGGAAGAAGTTGACCTCTCCAGGCGAAATCATATAATGTCACCCTGTTCAGAAGCCGTTCTTCTGTCAAAACTTCTGGCCAAATGTTTTCTTGTTAGATATTGAAATATATACTCAGCATAGCTTTTATCCTTACTCTCTGCGCCTTCAATGCAGGAAAAGATCTTTTTTACATACCTGAGAACTGGCCAATACCAAATTACGATTTCAATAAAAATGAATTGACAGAAGAGAAAATTCTATTAGGAAGAGCACTATTCTATGAGCCGAAATTATCTGCCAACAACAGTATATCCTGTGAAAGCTGCCATTCACCCTTTTCAGCATTCACCCATATTGACCACTCACTGAGTCATGGTATCCATGATAGCATTGGAAACAGAAACTCCCCGGCACTTATGAATCTGGCATGGCAAAATTTATTCATGTGGGATGGCGCAGTAAACAATTTAGACGTACAGGCATTGGCACCAATCTCCCATCCTGCTGAAATGGGAAGCACCATTAATGAAGTAGTTTCTAAATTATCCGAAAGTGGTATTTATCCGGCATTGTATTTTAAAGCGTTTAATGACAGCCTAATCACGACAGAACGCACATTAAAGGCACTATCTGCATTTTTAGTCAGTCTCATAAGTGCCAATTCAAAATATGATCGTGTAAAAAGTGGCGATGAAGTATTTACTCCGCAAGAAGAAAACGGCTACAAGCTTTTTCTGGAAAATTGCAGCTCTTGCCATTCAGAGCCTCTGTTTACAACAAACAACTTTGCAAATAACGGTTTAAGCACGGACAGTATGTTTCAAGATACCGGAAGAATGAAAATAACGCAAAACCCTGACGATTCACTAAAATTTAAAATTCCTACCTTGAGAAATATTGAATATTCATTTCCGTATATGCATGATGGACGATTTAAAAAATTAAGAGAGGTCATTAATCATTATACTAACTCTGTTGTTCCATCCAAAACCCTTGCACCTGAACTAAAGAAACCAATAATACTCAGTTCCAATGAAAAAACTGATTTGATAAGTTTTCTCATGACACTTTCTGACAAAGAATTCGTATTTAACCCAAAACAGCAATATCCAAAAGAATTATTTTTGCCATCCGGTGATAGAATTAATAAATAAATAGAATCGTCTAATAAATTTCTAACCTATATTACACTCATGAAAAAATATCTTCTAGCAAACGTTATGTTTCTGGCCTTTTATGTAACGGCAGCGCAAACGAATCCGGCCATACTATCCTGGTTACAAAACACCACAGTTACTGCCCGACATTACGTAGCCGGAAATTCAACTCCAATAAATGACGCAGATCTTGTGAATGTACAAATGGTGCAGTACTCCGCTGATTTCGTTTATGTATCAACAACAGGCTTACCTTCCTATGTAACAGGTCCATTTTTAGATGGCAACCCGTCCCTTGCAACCAATCAGAATGCAATCTTTAAAATTCCATTAAATCCGGTTCAGAATACCGGAACCACCACCGGAACGAATCCCGGGAACATAGGTGTTTTTGTGAATGGTGTTGCCTTGTTCGATTACAGAGATGGTGTTGCATGGAATTCAAACACCAATTCATTATGCGGCGGACCCGGAAACCCACCTTGTCCGGGCGGCATGGGAACAACGCAAGCCTGGAACAGAGATGCCATTGTTGCAGAACGCGGCGGCTTTGATTGCTCAAAAGCACATCCTGCAAATGGAAATTATCATCATCACCAAAACCCGAGTGCTTTCAACCTTGACCTGAATGTGATCTCAACAATTTGCAATTTGTATAATGCTGAAGGCCTCTATGTGATAGACAGCACAACTCACTCACCTTTACTTGGCTTTGCTTATGATGGATTTCCAATCTATGGCGCTTACGCATTTCAAAATGCTGACGGAACAGGTGCTATCGTGCGAATGAAATCCAGTTATGCATTAAGATCCATAACCACCAGAACAACCAGCCCAACGGGAGCCGGTGTTGCTGCCGGTCCGGTAGTTAGCAGTACTTATCCATTAGGTTATTTCCGTGAAGACTATGAATACATTCCTACATCCCTAAGCACACCGGACTTTTTGGATGAGCATAATGGAAGATTTTGTATTACTCCGGAGTACCCGGCAGGAACATATTGCTACTTCGCAACTGTTGACGAGAATTGGAATTCTGCCTACCCTTATGTAGTGGGACCTACATTTTATGGTGTTGTTGCCGCTTCGAAAGTCACAAGTATTTCGGAACCTGTTACTACATATATTCCTTCAACAACCGGACTTAGTAAAACAGAATTGGAAAATTTAAAGATCAACATCTTTCCAAGTTCATCAAGCGAGCTGTTGGTTCTTCAACTTGCTAATATCAATAAAGTGAATTTGGAGATTAGCTTATATGACATTTCCGGCAGGCTTGTAGATAAAACAACTCTGTATGCAGGAAGTACAATTGCATATTTTGATACAAAAAGCTTATATGACGGAATTTATTTAGTACAGATTGCAAGTAAAGAACATATACTGACAAAAAAAGTGTTTGTATCTAAAGAGTAAATATTGAACCCATTTCATCTCTTCAATTGAAGAGATAGGGCAGCATGATCTTTTAGGCATGCTGCCTTATATTTTGGCAATGCAAGAATCATAAGACACGGTCTGCCTGAAATTTAATTGTCCATTATCAATATTTGGGTTTCTGATGTTCAAGGAAATATTACATTCGCTTCAGCTAAAGGTATTACTTACATGACAATTTCTGATACTTCTTTAGATTTTAATTTTTCATCAAATTATTTCTACTAATCCAAGCTAATAGCACAAAAACCATTGGGAATCAAATTAAATCTATTATTCTTTGAATTAATTATTCCCTAATGCAAACTTTTACAATCTTTGCAGGAAATACTAACTATAAAGACTTTACCTAAACCGATATGATGAAAATTATCAACTGCTTCCTAATCTTGTCCATTATACTTGTTACTAGTTGTAATCAATCTTCAAGTAGCAAAGATGATCACGGTGCAACATCTGAAGAAAGCTCAAACATTGAATCAACACCTGAAAGTATTCTACTCAATGACGGTAAAAAATGGGTCGTAGATGCGCCAATGATGGTTGCAATTAGGAATATGGAAAAGGCCGTTCAAAATTTTTCCTCGTCAAATCCTGAAACAATGATGGACGACTACAAGAAGCTTTCAAATACGCTTGCAGAAAATGTTGAATATCTGACTTCAAATTGCACTATGACCGGACAATCACACGATGAACTGCACAAGTGGCTTGTTCCGTATATCGCATTGACCGAACAAATGGCAGCAGCCAAAACACCCGATGAAGCGGCGACTGTTTTAAATGATCTTCTGACATCGATTTCAGAATTCAATACGTTTTTTGAATGAAATTTAAATCGAAATTTATATTAGATGATAAGGCCAGAATCACTATGTTTTCTTCATTTTCTGATACACTGTTTATAAAAACAGGCTCATAGATTTTGAATTCGTGTTCTTTTTTAGTAAACTTTGTATTCAGTTTATTATCTAACAAATTAAAGAGGAGGTCAGAATGAACAATGCTGAATTAGTGAAACTAAATGATCAGGTCATTGAAGCCTGGAACGAACATGACACCGAAAAATTTCTTGCACTATGCGATGAGTCTATCGTATGGAGCATCAGCAAAGGGCCTGAGTCATTTAAAGGGAAAAGTCAGGTAAAAGAATATTTCAATGGATGGAAGACAGCATTTCCTGATTTAAAACTAAAAGTCCGTAATCGGATCAGCAATGCAGATCAAATCTTTGTTGAATATGATTTTAGCGGCACACATAAGGGTAATTTACAAACTCGTGCCGAAATGCCGGAAATCAGTCCAACCAACAGGAAAATAAATTCCAGTGGCTGCTATACTGCGAAAATAAAAAATGGACGCATAGCTGAAGTAACCAATTATCCGGACAGACTGGGACTGTTAGAACAACTGGGGGTTTTAGAGGCCCTGCATCATGTGAGTCATTAGATTCTAATATCTCATATTTAAAACAATCAAAAACCTCCAATTAAATCACCTTGGAGGTTTTTGATAAAACACCCCTGCTAAATCATAATTTTAACGACTACACTTTAGGTGCATTTGTCGGAAGTGCGATAATTTTTCTTACTTTTCCTATTCAACTTTTAATCCTTTTCGATGAAATCATTTAGAAAAACCCTTCAGTTGGCATTCGCCCTCCTATTTCTTTTTACAGAAGCCAATTCACAAACTGTTTTTTTGGGAATGTCACGTGAAGGTGGTTCTGCAGGACTTGGCTGTATCTTTAAAACTGATGACCAGGGTACAAACCCTGCGATCATTTTTTCATTTACCGATTCACTGACCGGCATAAACCCGGAAGGAAGTCTTGTACAAGGAGCAAACAAAAAACTCTATGGCACGACAAAATATGGTGGCCTGCATAACATGGGAACACTTTTTGAGTTTGACTACTTCTCTAATACTCACACAAAATTAGCTGACTTTGATAGTGTGAATACCGGATGCTATCCTAGTGGAAACTTGTTTTTCGTTTTCACACCTTACAAGCTTTATGGGATGAACGGAAATGGCGGAGTAAATAACCGGGGAGTAATATTTGAATACAATAGCTTCGATCAAAGCTTAAGAAGCCTTGTTGATCTGGATAGTACAGGAATTGGAGGAAATACTGAAAACGGCAGCGTTCAATTGAAATTCGATGAAATAAATTATGATATATTTCTTCGGGGTGTCACTTCAAAAGGCGGAGCAAATGATCAAGGTACAATATTCAATTATGATTTTTTACGAGACACTCTTGTTCAAACTATGGGATTGCGGGCTGCAAACAGTTCAGCCACAGTTCGTGGTGGATTACTGGAAATTTCACCCGATTTATATCTTGGAATGAGTGCCACTGGTGGATTTTATGATGGTGGATACATTTACGAATACGACTTAGCTAATAATACCATTAATTATAAACTTGACTTTAATTCAACGTCAGGAACCGCGCCATTGGGAACACTAATAAAAGGGAACAATGGAAAATACTACGGTTTAACCTCAGCGGGAGGCACTACGTCATCAGGTACTTTGTTTGAATATGACCATAGTAGCAATTCTTTTAGCAATATTGTTGATTTTGGCTCTTTATCAGGCAATATTTCTAATCCACATGGAAGCCTGATGTTGGGGACAAACCAAAAACTTTACGGACTCGGAACTTATGGAGCTGTGTGCGGATCAGTCCTGTTTGAATATGATTATACATCAAATCAACTGATAGAAAAATCTGATCTCTGCAGCTTAATCGGTGTTTCCTTACCGCTCTATACAAACCTGATCATGTTTGATGAGGATAGTACACAGTCTGTATGGCCGGGTGATTGTGACAGAGATTTGCGAGTTAACAATGCAGACTTTCTTTACATCGGTATTGCATACAACGAAAGCGGACCTGTACGAATTAATCCAACTATTAATTGGGATGGACAATATTCAGATCCGTGGACATATACATATCTTTCATCAAACAACACACTGATAACCGCAAAGCATGCTGATTGCAATGGTGATGGAATTGTAGATTCTCTTGATGCTGAAGCCATTTATCTGAACTATGAAAGAGTACATCCATTAAGATTAAAGCCTGATTTGTCAAGTACGTTTTCACACGATAACCTCTGCATAAAACCTACCAGAACTTTTGTTGCTCCCGGGGATTCGATAGACTTCGAAATACTTATGCCGGCAGGTCCACCTGCATACTTAGATTCCCTCTATGGCATTGCCTTTACTTTATCTATTGACCCCACTCTAGTAGACACAAATAGAATATCTCTTGATTATTCAAATTCCATTCTTGGAACCATAGGACAAAATTTGATTTCATTTGATAAAAGCAATTTTTCTTCGGGACTTCTACATGTTGCCTTAGCAAGAACTGACAAGGTGAACCTGGCAAATGCAGGCGGTGTAATTGGTATACTTAAACTATACGCATCTACTGCTGTTTCAACACCCGCAACCTTAACGGTATCTCCTACGGATATTTTGTGTATCCAAGCTAATAGTTACAAATATTTATTATACGAATGCGCTATACCGGCAACTATAGATCCAACCATTGCAAGCTTGAGAAACGACCCAAAGCAAAACCAATTAGAAATATATCCGAATCCGGCTAGCGATCAGATTACAATTAAATCAGGTAATAGGAGTGTAAAGACAATTAAGCTCATTGATCAAAGGGGCAAAATAATACTATCAAAAGAAATGGATAGAAACATAACTCAATTGTTTGTTACCGACTTAGCTAGTGGCATTTACTTTTTGCAAATTAGTTCAGAGCAAACAATTTACAATTCAAAAATTAACATTCAACATTAATCATCCCGTAGATGAATTTGTGGGGATTTTATTGTCAACGAAATTGTTAGGCTTCGTTACTTCAATGACAATATTTTTATTTCCGTTCTTCTATTCATTTGATGTTCTGCTTCGGTGCAAGGCACCACTCTGCCGCCTTCACATTCACATCCATTCACCAGGATAGATTCACCGTAACCGGCTGCGACAAGTCGCTTACGATTAATTCCATTTTTTTCAAGATACGCAACAGCTGATGCTGCCCTGCGCTTCGAAAGTGCCATGTTGTATGTAAAAGAAGCACGGCAATCTGTGTGTGAACCCAGTTCTATTTTCATTTCAGGATACTTCTTCATCAAAGACACTAGTTTATCCAGTTCCACCGCTGCATCCGGGCGAATGTTAGACTTATCCAGATCATAGTAAATATTATTAAGAACAATATTTCCACTCAGACAAAAAAGCGAGAAGTCAATACGTATCGAACGCCCTTGCATATCTATTGTTGCTGTATCTACTGATTTGGCATCGCAATATTCTGATTCAGCAATAACACGGAATTTAGCTTCTCGTTGAATATTTTTAAATTTATAATTTCCTTCCGAATCTGTTTTAACTCTCAGGGTATCCTGAGTGTCGAGATTGACCAGCAGAACCGAGCTATTCTCTATCCCTGAACCTTCTGTTTCATTATACACTTTTCCATGCAAAACTATTTCATCAACCAAAGGAATTTCTACTTCAATTGAATCACCTGCAGCTTTGATAGTGGAGGCATCCAGGCGAAGCGTGTCAGAATTATACTCATCATGATCTGCGATGATCAGATAGTTTTTATTTGGACGAAGCGCTGTTCGGAAAAGTCCATCTTCTGAGGTACGACTATCTGTCGGCTCCATGTTCTCTTCAATAATCCTAACATTACTCGCTGCCAAAAGCTCGTTTGTTCTTTTATCCAATACTATTCCTTTGAGCTTTATTTCAAATTTTTGGATATAGAAAATGTCATCATTTTTTTCCTGTTGATTTCTATTTGAACTTATATATCCTGCTGTATTTGTACTATCATATATCAGGTTAAAATCATCATCAGAGCTATTGAAAGGTGCCCCAAGATTATGTACAATCGTATAAGCCTCGGCTGAATCACGTGTAGAATAGATATCAAGTCCGCCAATACCGGCATGTCCATTTGAAGAAAAATAAATAGTATTGTCACCGGCAACCGTAGGAAAGACTTCATTCCCTAATGTATTTATTCCCGGGCCCATATTCTGTGGCATACTCCATCCGTCAGCTCTTCTATCACAATACCAAAGATCCATTCCGCCAATACTACCCGGCATGTCTGAGGAAAAATACAACCTGTTACCATCAGGGCTTAATGCAGCATGAGCACAAGAGTAAGTGTCACTATTATATTTAAATGGAACTACATCTGTCCACTTTCCATCTACAAGAGTTGAGAAAAACAACTTTAGTCTTAATATTTCGTTGTTAACTAATGCTCTTCTTTTTTGTCCAAGGTTATTCCTTGTGAGGATCATCTCTGTCCCTTGTTTGTTAAAGCAAAGTGATGAATTGTTGTACTTATCCTGCACACCTTCCAAAAAAATTACCGGCTCATTGAAGGTGGCGCCTTTGCCCTGAGAATAGAACAATGAATAGAACCTTTTACCTGTCCAATCGTGTACATCTTTGGCATTTTTCTTGGGACTTCTTGAAGAAGTAAACACAATACCGTCTTTATAGAAAGCCGGTCCAAACTCGGCTTCCATGGAGCTTATGTTAAGTTTTTGAACTTTGAAATAATCCTTTTCAGTAAAAAATGTTTCAATGTTACTCAAGCCTCTGGCGAGTTCAATAGCTCTTCCGTCAGTAGGAACTGCATTAATGTACTTATTCATCCACGTGCTTGCTTCTGCATATTTACCATTCTCCATCAGCATCTCAGCATAAGAAAGTGTATATATGTCTTTAGGATTTTTTGAACGGGCAATTTTAGCATAGCATTCTTCTGCAAGAGCTGTTTGATTATTTGCACGGTAACAGTATCCAAACCGATACCATGACTCTGCATCCAAAGCCATGGTGTCTTTCGCTAAAGCTTTTTTATATATCGGGATAGCCTTAGCATAAGCAAATTCTTCATAATGCATATTGGCCTTGTCAACCATCTTGCACGAATTAGTAATGCAACTCATTACTATGACAGCCACGAAAGTAAAATACCGATAGGTTTTATTCATCGCTTTAATTATTGATCATGTAAACTGTATCAATCATACAATATTAAAAATAACGAGTAGATATTACCAGCTTTTTGTTGTACCCAAAATTGTAACGTAAGGATATCTCATGTGTACCTGAATTATACGTTTTCAACGGTGTTAAAGTGTAGTCATAAGAATAACCAAGCAACAAATTTTTTCTGAGTTGTAATCCGAATAATGCAGCTACAGCATCCCCTGACCTGTAACCCGCTCCAAGCCATAGCAAATCATGGATGATAAAATTCGCATTAACATCAATCTCCACAGGAGCATTTTGCACGATCTTAATAAATACAGAAGGTTTGAATTTCAGATCCTCTTTCAAATCAAAAACATATCCTGAAGCCAGGTTATAATGCCATAACTTGTAATTAACCTTATTTTCTACTACCGAATTTGCACTTGAGATAATAATCTTATTCTCCATTAAACGAGGAATTGAGATTCCGGCATAAAACCGTTTATTATAATAGTAAATCCCAAAAGAGGAATTCGGCATAAACTTCTTATTTACATCAGAAATAAACTGCTGGTCACCTTGTACAATAGTTCTAACATCAGAAAATCTTTCTTCCTGATTTTTAAATCCGCCTGCAAGTCCGAATGACAGAGCAGAATGGGGATACAAAATCCTGTACGCAAAATATGCATTCACCGAAAGTTGATGAGAAATGCCAATTTCCTCATTCATTGCCGATATACCAATACCAATGTGGCGGTTCTTGAGAGGAGCATGTATACTAAACGTTTGTGTCTTTGGTGCACCTTCAATACCAACCCACTGATTACGATATAAAAGAGTAGCTGATATACTTTCATGTGATCCTACATAGGCAGGATTAATAAAGGTTTCATTGAACATATACTGCGTGAACTGAGCATCTATTTGTCCTTTTAACTTCGTTGGTATCACGAACAATACAAACAATGCCGCGCATAAATGTGTAGTTCTCCGAAAGGTGAAGCTGCTAATAATACTACTAATATGTAATTTTTCTTTTATTGACATCAATCTTGAATATACTTAGTATCGAATTATCAGGTAACCTGACTTAGGCTTATCGGCAGTTCCCAAATCAAGGATATAGTAATATGTTCCTGCCGGAACTTTGTCGGAACCAAGGATGATACTATTAACATTTGGAATTGCATCCCAAGACCCCGCATAGCTTTTCTTTTCGTAAACAATATTTCCCCAGCGATTGAAGACACTAAGTTTGTTGTCAGGATAGTTTTCAATTCCGACAACTTCAAAGAAGTCATTTACACCGTCTCCGTCAGGAGAGAAGCCGGATGGAATAATGATGTAGTCACAAACTTCTACTAAAACAGTATCCATGGCAAAACAACCATTCATATCAGTGCCGGTGACTATATACATCATAGGTCTGTCAAGAAGTGCGACAGGGTTTGGAATTGAAGGATCACTTAGGTTCAGTGAAGGCGACCACAGATAGCTCAAAGCACCGTTTGCCTGAAGAGTCACTGTTCGTCTACCTTCGCATGTTGTGAATGAATGACGACTAACCTGAACATCAGGTGGAGGATTTAATGTGACTTGCACTTCATCATAACCGGAACAAACACCATCGGTAATCGTCCAGCGGAACACATACACACCTTGAACCATTCCGGTAACGGTAGTTGTTTCTATACCGGGCGTAGTAATCACAGGTGTGTTTGGACCATATACCATTAACCAGGCCCCTGTCCCTACAGCAGGAGTACTTCCGATTAATAATGCATTGTCAAAAGAACACAAGTCCTGATCAGGACCCGCATCTGTATTTAATGGAAGTGCATTTATCACAACTCTGACTTCATCATAGTTATCATTACAAACACCATTGCTGATTGTCCACCTGAACAGATATGTCCCGGGAAGAAGATTAACAACCGGACCTCGTGCGCTGTCCGGTTGAAGAATCGTTGGAGTATTAGGTCCACTGACAAACGTCCATATTCCCTGGCCGTTTACAGGAGTATTTCCATCAAGAAAAACAGTATCAACGGAACATAGATATTGATATGTCCCGGCATTGGCAATATCCGGAGAATCAAAGACTGTAATCTGAACCGTATCAGTTGACTCCTGACAAATACCATTTTGAATCGTCCATGTAAATTGATAAACACCCGGTACAAATCCGGTCACATTTGTCACCGGACTTGATGGAGAAATAATAGAAGGAATAGTTGGGCCGCTTAACGAATTCCAGATTCCTGTACCAATAGAAGGGTTGTTACCTGTAAGGTTTAGCAAGTCAGTAACGCAAATAGTCTGATCGATACCACTGGCAGAAGCCGAAGGAAGACTATCTACACTCACCTGAACATAATCTACGGAACTTGCACATGGACCGTTGCTGACCGTCCAGCTGAAAATATATACCCCCTCTTCCAATCCTGTCACTAATGTATTGGGATTTGATGGGGAGTTAATTAATGGAGAGTTCGGCCCGCTTATTACATTCCATGTTCCTGTACCATAGCTCGGAGTATTAGCAAACAAGGTTACAACGAAAACATTACACAACGATTGCCCTACACCTGCATTTGCTATGGTTGGTGTAGCATAAATTTCTATTTCGACATCATCATAACTATTCGGGCAAACATGGTTATTACTGATATTCCATCTAAATACATATACTCCTTGAGTTAGTCCGTTAACAGAACTAAACCGGTCTGTAGAATCCGCAAATACCGGCACATTTGGTCCGCTTACAACAGACCACCAACCAATCCCTGATCCCGGGGAATTTGCTGCCATAATAAGAGGGTCTGAGATACACAGAGTTTGATCTGAACCTGCATCTGCCATCAAAGGCGTATCATAAATAATAATTTGTACCGAGTCGGTACTAATGGCACAGCTTCCGCTGCTAGTCGTCCAGCTAAACAAATAAGTTCCAAAACTCAATCCTGAAATAATTGTCGACGGATTCGATGCATCATCAATGAATGCTGTGACCGGACCGCTCAATTGAGACCAAATTCCAGTGCCGCTTAAAACATTAATTGCATTCATATTCACGACGGAATCATTACACCATTCCTGATCCATGCCAGCGTTTGCAGTTGTAGGCAAATCAAATACCGAGATCAGAACAGAGTCTGTTGTTGTTGAACAAACTCCATTATCGATCTTCCATCCAAAAATATAACTCCCGGCAACCAATCCGTTTACTGAAGCACCCGGATCATTCACTGAACTCAACACCGGTAAATTGGGACCACTTAAATATGTCCATGTGCCGGTGCCGGTTGAAGGAACATTGGCTCCCATTAAGGTTGTAGTAGTATCACAAAGAGACTGGTCAGGTCCGGCATCAACAGAGAGAGGCGCTGCGAAAATTTCCACCTGAACTGTATCTGTAGTGTTTGTACATACACCATTGCTGATAGTCCAACTGAATAAATACGTTCCCGAAATCATTCCTGTAACACTTGTGTTTCCACTATCAGGATAAGCGATAGCCGGGCTATTCGGTCCGCTAATCAGGTTCCACAATCCGGTTCCGCTCAATGCATCATTTCCCGTAAGCATAGTAGAACTTAGATCACACAAGTTCTGATCGGAACCGGCATTTGCAACTGTTGGTGATGCATCTATACTAACTAATACAGTATCGCTGTGTACTGCACATGTTCCGTTAATTATATTTAATGAGAATGAATAAATTCCCGGCATCATTCCAGTCACATTTGTAGAAGCACTTGATGGCGAAGTTATCACAGGTGTACCGGGACCACTGATGAAAGACCAAAAACTTGTACCTACCGAACCAATCACGCCGGCAAGCGTAGCTGTTGTTGAATTACATAAAAATTGATTTGTACCTGCATCGATGACCGGCGGGTATTCATATATTGTAATTTCTACATCATCACTGCTAACGGCACAAGTTCCACTGCTTATATTCCAGGAAAAAAGATAAACACCCGGTATCATCGAATTCACACCTGTGTTCGGATCAACCGGATCGATGATAACAGGAACATTCGGGCCACTAAGCAGGCTCCAGGCACCGATTCCATTTGATGGTGTATTTGCACTAAGTGTAATACTGCTATCACCACACCATTCCTGATCCAAACCTGCATCAGAAAATCCCGGCAGGTCATAGACATTTATTTGCACAGTATCTACTGAAGTGGCACATACTCCGTTGTTAACCGTCCAGGTAAACAGATAAGTTCCCTGAATCAGATCACTCAGTGGCGAAACTTCACTGGATGGAACTGCAATTGATGGGACATTGGGACCACTTATCATATTCCAGTATCCGTTTCCGGTGCCAACTGCCGTTGCATTCAGCACAGCACTTGAAGAGTTACATATATCCTGATTGATACCCGCATTGGATGCAGATGGTAAATCGTAGACTGTCACTCGTACAGAATCTGATGAAACCATACATGTCCCATTTACTATTGACCAAACAAAATCATAGTTTCCGGCAATCAGACCGCTAACAGAGGAAAGGGGATCAGTAGAATCTGTAATTACAGGAGAGTTGGGACCGGAGATGATCGTCCATGTTCCTGCACCTACCATTGCTGAATTCGCATCTAACACAACACTATCAATGTCACAAAGACTTTGATCTGCACCCGCATTTGCAATTGTTGGTTCAGCATAAATGACTACATCAACAGTATCTGACGAGCTTGCACACACACCATTACTTATTGTCCACACAAAAACATAAGTTCCGGAAATCATTCCGGTAACCGTACTGCTTTGATTAGTGGTGTCAAGGATCAATGGGCTATTTGGTCCTGATAGTATTGACCAGTTTCCAAAACCGGAACTTACAATGTTTCCTGCCAGATTTGTGCTATCTACATTGCAAAGGCCCTGATCTGATCCGGCAGCTGCCACTGTGGGGAGATCATAGATTGCAATCATGACTGTGTCAACCGGGGTGACGCAAACTCCATTGGAAATACTCCAGCCAAAATAATAAACTCCTTCAATCATGCCGGTAACTGAAGTTGCGGGATCACTAGGATCAACAATCACCGAAACATTAGGCCCACTGATTTGAGCCCAGTTTCCGGAACCCACTCCCGGGATATTCCCGGCCATACTTACAGAATTAACATTGCATAAATTCTGATCCGGTCCGGCATCAAGTACAGTCGGTGAATTGTAGATAGTAACTTGAATTGTAGAAACAGAAGGTGGACATGCACCATTTGAAATAGACCACTCGAACACATAAATTCCATCCACCATACCGGTCACTGTAGAGTTAGCTGATAGTGGGTTGCTAATTACAGGAATATTTGGTCCGCTTACGAATGACCAGGAACCTATGCCAATGGCAGGAACATTTCCATTTAATGTGACGGAAGTTACGCTACAAAGATCTTGATTTGCACCTGCATTAGAAGTTGATGGCACTGCATAATTAATTATTTGCACAGTATCGAGGGGAGTTGAACAAGCTCCATTTGTTATCCTCCAACCAAAAAGATATGTACCGGTAATCAATCCGGTTATAGTTGTACCCGGATCATTTACACTTGTAATGGTGGGAATATTCGGACCACTTATCAATATCCATGTTCCAAAACCAAGTCCGGGTGTATTTCCTGCCATCGTAGCGGAAGCAGAATTACATATTGATTGATCCGGTCCGGCATCAAGGATTGTCGGTTGATTAAAAATTGTATAGGTCACTGAAGAAGTAGAAGCGGCGCATACACCATTAACGATTGACCAGGAGAATACATAGGTACCGTCGATCATTCCGGTTACTGTTGAACCCGGATTGTTTGGAGAAGTAATTACAGGAGTATTAGGGCCACTCACCAGAGTCCAGGTACCTGTCCCGATGCTTGCGGTATTGGCAGCAAGTGTGACGGAGGTCACCGAACACAAATCCTCATTCGGACCGGCATTAGAAGTTGTAGGATTGTCAAATATCGTTATAGTAACCTGATCAGCAGATGCTGCACAAACACCATTTACAATTGTCCATTGAAAAACATAAACACCTGTGACCATTGAGCTGACTGTAGATGCCGGATCATTAACATTTGTAATGATGGGCACATTGGGGCCGCTTACTAAGGTCCAGGTTCCTGTACCGGTCAGAGGTACAATACCGGCAAGGGTAGCAGAACTGACATTACAAAGATCCTGATTCGGGCCTGCATCAGAAACAGTCGGCAGATCGTACACAACAATTTGAACATCATCATCTGATGAGGCACAAACTCCACTTACAACTGACCAGTTGAAGGAGTATGTTCCGGCGATCATTCCTGTGACTGTAGTAGTCGGGCTGGTTGGTGTAGTTATAGTAACAATGTTTGGACCACTCAACTGTGTCCAGGTACCCGTACCAAATACAGGATTATTCCCATTCAATGTTGCTGCACTTACATTACATAAATTTTGATCTACACCGGCATTTGAATTAGTTGGCAATGAGAATATAGTTATTTGAACATTGTCAATCGTGCTTGAACATGTCCCGTTTGTTACCGTCCATCTGAAAACATAAGTACCGACAATCATTCCGGTAACATTCGAAGAAGGGTTAGAAGGTGTTGCAATTGCAGGAATGTTCGGCCCGCTTATCAATGTCCAGATTCCTGTTCCGATTGCAGGACTATTACCGGCCAATGTTACAGAGTTAACGTTACACAGGTTTTGGTCTGCTCCGGCATCTGCAGCTGATGGAAGTGCATAATTAGTAATTTGCATATCATCAGAAGAAGTGGCACATACACCACTACTTGTTGTCCATCTAAATACATACACACCGGGTATCAATCCGGTTACTGTTGAATTACGACTTGCAGGAATGGTTATTGTTGCTGCAGATGGGCCACTGACCTGTGTCCATATGCCGGAACCAATGATCACATTATTCGCTGCAAAAGTTGAAGAACTAACATTACAGAAAGTTTGATCCGCACCTGCATTTGAAACTGTAGGTAAGGCATAAATCCGAATTTGTACGTCATCAACTGATGTAACGCAAACACCTTCAGTAACCGACCAGCGGAAAACATAAGTGCCTGCTATCATCCCGGTAACTGCGGTTGCAGGATTTGAAGCAGATGTAAACACAGGTGTATTTGGTCCACTGACAAGTGACCAGATACCTGAACCAACGACAGGGGTATTTGCAGCCAAATTTGTTGTTGTTACATTACAAAGATCCTGGTCTGCTCCTGCATCGGATGCTGTAGGCAATGCATAAATAATTATTTGAACGTCATCTGTAGATGAACTACAAACACCATTAGTAATAGTCCATCGGAAAATATAAATGCCTGTAGTCATTCCGGATACAGTTGAAGAAGCACTTGAAGGTGTGTTGATGACCGGAACGTTCGGACCGCTGACCAGGGACCACAATCCAGTTCCGGCAACCGGCACGTTTCCGGCCAGGGTAGCCGAGTTCACATTACATAGTTCCTGATCAGCACCCGCTGTCGAAACTGTAGCAGGTGAAAAAACAGTTATTTGAACCTCATCCACTGAAGAAGCGCAGACTCCGCTGGTTACTGTCCATCTAAAAACATATACGCCATTAATTAAGCTACTCACATTTGAATTGGCACTGTTGGGTGCGGAAATTAATGGAGTGTTTGGTCCGCTTACCAGTGACCAGGTGCCACTCCCGACTACCGGGTTATTTCCACTTAAGGTGGTAGAAGTAACATTACACAGACTTTGATCAGTTCCTGCATTTGACGATGTAGGCAGAGCGAAAATATTTATTTGAACATCATCTGCAGAAACTGCGCAAACACCATTAGTGACCGACCAACGATAAACATAGGTGCCCGGGATCATTCCTGTTAGAGTTGTCGTTGGACTCGCCGGAGATGTAATTGTTGGCGTGTTCGGTCCGCTGATTCGGGTCCATAAGCCGGTACCTATCGCAGGAGTATTTCCAGCAAGTGAAGTTGATGTTACATTACACAAGTTCTGATCCGGTCCGGCTGACGAGCTTGTGGGCAAGGCAAATATTGTAACCTGGACGTTATCATTGGATGGAGCACAGACTCCATTTGTGATTGACCATCTGAAAGTATAAACTCCCGTGATCATTCCGCTGACAGTAGTGGACGGGCTTAACGGAGTAGTGATTGTTGGTGTATTAGGTCCACTTACCAATGACCATACACCGGAACCTGCTGCGGGTGTGTTTCCTGAAAGTGTTGCAGTATTAACATTACATAAGCTCTGATCAGAACCTGCGTTCGCAACACTTGAATTTGCAAAAATGGTGATCTGAACATCATCAGTTGAAGCAGCACAGGAGCCATTGCTTATCGTCCATCGAAAAACATATACGCCGGATATCATACCTGTTATACCGGAGCTGGGTGATCCCGGAGCTGTGATTGTCGGTGAATTAGGACCGCTAACCATCGTCCAGCTACCAGTTCCAACGACGGGATTATTTCCGGACAAGGTTGCCGTCGTTGAATTACAAATGCTCTGATCTGCACCAGCACTTGAAATTGTTGGTAATGCATAAACTGTAACTTGTACGGTGCTCGTTGAAGGAGTACATGAACCTCTGCTGATCGACCATCTGAAAATATAATTACCTGCAATCAATCCTGTAACTGTCGAATTTTGATTTGAGGGACTCGTTATCGTCGGCGTATTGGGGCCGCTAACAAGTGTCCACATTCCCGTGCCTGCTCCGGGAGAATTCCCGGCAAGTGTTACAGTACTTAGATTACACAAATTTTGATTTGGTCCGGCATTGGATGTAAGCGGCAATGGACTGTTAATGATAGTAAGTGTGTCAGAGCTACTGTTGCATCCGGTGCTGATCACCCAGGCAATTACATAGTTGCCCGTGACAAGTCCGTTCAAGGCAGTGTTTGGTAAATTAGGGTTGCTAAAGGATGGAACATTAGGGCCACTTACAAGTGTCCATGTTCCAATACCATTAACAGGAACATTCCCGGCCATCACACTGCTTGTCGCATTACATAAGTTTTGATCAGGGCCTGCGTTAGAAGCAGTCGGTACGACTACATATACCGTGTACCTGATCGTGTCTGCACATGACGTTCCGGTAATTGGACGAATACCATAATAGTTTCCGACTACTGTTGCCGAAGTTACTGAGACCCATGATGAATTATAATAGGTATATCCCGGCCTGATACCAGGAATGGCGCTAAAAACCAATGGCAAGCAGCCACCTATTGAAGAATCCGGCGGAGGAGAGCATGAGACAGGTACATTGATAGTAGTATTTGTTGCACCATCAACCGGGCAACCTAATGAATCTACTAGAACAGGATTGCTACGCCCTTTCCTTGGGAAGCCTGAAATAAAACCGGTATAATTAATATTAGCACGATTAGAAATTACAGGATCGCATAACAGTTTAGTGCAATCGTCTGTGATCCTCACCCTGAAAGAAAGTGTTGTAGACCGTCCGGCTCCAAGATGTGGCAATTGCCCGCCAGAACTTCCATTCGCTCCATTTCCTAATCTGATTTTTACTATCTGATAACCTCCGGAATTCACGAGCTCTGCCTGATCGTCTCCGGCTGCATCTGTCTTTGAGCCTGTATTAGGACCTGAAGTAATGACAGTACTTCCGGCTACATACTCAGCATTAAAGGGAAGAGTATCTGTTATGAGGGTTGCAGAAGATGTATCATTTCCTGTATTGGTGACTGTGATAACATACTGTAAGGTATCACCCGGGTTCACTACACCTCCATTCACATCGCTTACTGTCTTCTGCATTGCCAGATCAGGTTCGTAGGTGTCGATAGCAGAGGTAAGTACTCTCAAATAGATTTGCTCTCCTCCGGTTGTAACTTTTATTTGCGCAGAAGTTGCACCGTTTGTTAAATAGTTTTTTGCAACGTTATTAGGCCTGAAAATACTCTGGTCATATCCTAACGTGTTTGAGTAAGCCGGATTTCTTGTGGTAGTTTGAACACCAAAATTGGAAATCGTACTGTTAAATACATCATTCGCAGGATGAAGTCCATCAGAAACCGGAAGGAATGAAGCATTCCCTCTGAAAAGCAGGGAATCACCGGTGAGGGCTCTATCTCCATCATAGGCTATTTCACCTAATTCAAAATTCACTGCACCCGACGGTGGAGTATAAAAACCATTAACGTTTACTGTCACGCTGGAACCTGAGTTTGTAACATATCCCAGACCATCAAATACGTTGATGTTCTTTGCTGACATCAGTTCATTTTTGTAAACCACTACAATGCTCCATCCGGCCCATTGATTTGTTCCGCCTGTGCGGGCGACTAGATCTGCAATGGTAAAGGTTCCATTTCCTTCAGCGCTAAATATTGAGGTAACATCTTTGAAGCAGGTGTAATAATCATAACCACTATTCAGATCATAGATAGTATCTGCGGTTAGGTTAATATAAGAGCCTGAGGTCGGAGTTTTTAGTTTGACTTCATCTCTCCGTGAATAATTACTGTTACCTGTATTGATGTACGCACCCCAGTACAAGCCTGCAAAAGTTATCTTACTACATGTTGCTAAGCTGAGATCAGCACTGCTTGAACTAAACGTTGAGCCATCACCATCTATATCAATATAGGCTGATCGGTAATCATTATCCTTGGCCGTACCGGCAGGAGGCATTTGTGTTCGTCCGGAATTACATGAAGTAGAGCCACTCACAGGTGCTGATCCATCACAAGTGAGCATTGAATTACCAATGATGACTAATCCGCCCGATTGAGTTACATCATAACGCTTGACAAAAGGAACTAATATCTGTGACCAGGCATCCCCATTCAATAACATCAACACTAAAATGCCAGCTAATTTATTCTTCATTTTCAAAACTTAACCAGGCCCCTAATTAAGTAGCAGGTTTGGAGAGAATTATCTCACGATTCTTGACAGGAACATGATACCGGTATCAACGTTCCTCTTTGGCAGCCAAGCTGTTTACTAAATCATTACTTCATTGCATGACTAGCAAGGTAAAATTGCCTTGTTAGAATCTTAAATCGCTAATAGGCAAAAATAGTCGACATAGGACATGCTATTATTGTATGTTAGCTTCGTTATTAACATAGTAAAGTTGAAGGAATCGGTTGATTTTTATGTCAAGGATGACAGGGAAAATATCATTGAAAACTTCTTTTTGATTTAAGGCCTTAGAGTTAAGTTTTACAGGTATCCAAATAAAGATCGCGACAAGGTTTATTTGTCAGTTCATACGGATTTCTGTCAAAAGTTTCACTGAAATGACCACTAAGACACTTTCAGCTAAGGTTAATTTTTATACTTTTAAATTCTTCTTTTATTGTTTATAAATTGAGATCATAAGATCCGGAAACCTAAACATACGGACACTATTCAACTATCAGCATTGTTTGTCGTATTAATGATATGTCTATACACTTAAACCAGATATTTATAAAATTCTTGAAATTCCTGATACGGGCTTCAGGTGTTTTATTTATTTTCTTATTTGTTTTAAGTCTGACAGATCTTCCATTCAACTTATACCATTGGCTGGGAACAGGCAATTCCACCTTGAGATCAAAACCGGATGCCATAGTACTTCTTGGTGGAAGTGGAATGCCAAGTCCGGACGGATTTATCCGATGCTACTATGCTTCTGAGGCAGCTCAAAAGTTCGAAAAAATCCCTGTCATCATTGCACTCCCCTTTGCTGAATCTGATAGCAACAAACAGCTCATGATGATGCGAAAAGAATTAATATTGCATGAGGTTGATTCTAACAGGATCCGGTTTGAACCTTTTGGCTTCAACACACACTCTCAGGCCATCAATATTGCTACTCAATTCGGACCAAAGACTCAAGAAACGAAACTCGTGCTTATCACTTCTCCGGAACATATGTATCGGTCAGTAAGGACCTTTCAAAAGGCCGGATTCAATGCTGTTGGCGGAATACCGTCATTTGAAAAACCAATTCCTGCAGATAAGGTGAAAGACAAATCACGAAGTAAGGATAAACGTGTTAAGGACCTTGATCTACGATATAATATATGGAGCTATCTGCACTATGAAATATTAGTCATCAAAGAATTTTTTGCAATTACATACTATAAAATAAAAGGCTGGATATAAATTAAATTAAACTTAGATAATATGAACAAAGGAAGACTTGAAGCATTTAGCGATGGTGTATTAGCCATCATTATTACCATTATGGTTCTTGAAATGAAAATACCTCATGCGTCAGATTTTGCAGGCCTGAAAACATTGGCTCCCGTATTTATTAGTTATGTGATCAGTTTTGTTTACCTGGGAATTTATTGGAACAACCACCACCACCTACTACAGTCCATAAAAAAAATAAGCGGCAAAGTATTATGGGCAAATTTACATCTGCTTTTTTGGCTTTCTCTCGTACCCTTTTCAACAGGATGGATGGGCGAAAATCATTTTGCACCGGCCACAGTCTCACTTTATGGATTTGTCCTCCTCATGGCTGCAATTGCATATTGGATACTTGCCCACCTGCTTATCAAACATCATGGAAAAGATTCTTTGCTTGCAAATGCTTTAGGGAATGATTTCAAAGGGAAAATCTCAATAGTTATTTACATAATTTCAATCCCTTGCGCATTTTTCAATGAATGGATAAGTGCAGGGCTCTTTATATTAGTTGCTCTAATGTGGCTGATTCCGGATACTCGTATTGAAAAGGCTTTGATTGCACACAATGAAACGCTGAAGGACTGAACAATTTTCATTATATAAAATACATGCTTGATCTAAACTTCCATCCTTTTCCCGAGCTAAGCGGTCAACTGGTACGATTGCGAATGATCGACACAGAAGATGTTGAACAGGTATTTTACTTAAGAAGCAGTAAAAAGATCATGAAGTATATTGAAAAACCGCTTCATAAGTCACACTCGGACTCTTTAGCACATATTAACCTAATGCAAGATGGAATAAAAAACAACACGTCTATTTACTGGGCTGTTTGTAGTGCAGAAAATCCTACACTACTTGGTATTGTCAGCTATCATTTCATAGACAAAGCTAACCATAGGGCAGAACTTGGCTACATATTGAATGACAATCATTGGGGAAAAGGCTTTACGAACGATGCTGTATCTGCACTAATCAATTTTGGATTTTCGATCATGGACCTGCATAGTATTGAGGCAAAAATAAACCCGGACAATGTAGCATCAAAACAACTATTACTGAAACATCACTTTAAAAAAGAAGCTTATTTCAGAGAAAACTACTATTATGAAGGCAAGTTCCTGGATACAGAAGTATACTCTTTGCTAAAAAGTGAAGCACGTTTGTCATTGTTCTGACAAAAATTTTGCCTGATCAATTTGGCTTTTACCTTATTCAACCGGCTTTTTTTCCAAGGCAGCAACATGATCTTTGTATCACTTTACCGCTATGTTATATTAATGGTAAACATCAAACATTTACCAAAATGAAAAATGCATTGCGCAAGCTTTCCCTCCTATTTGTACTGATCATTATTGTTGTTTCATGCAAGAAAGACAATGACACCGGTCCATCAGATAACCTCAACAGTAACATCGTTTCAGGTGCATGGAGAATCACCTATTTCAACGATGGCGGGAATGATGAAACACAACATTTCGCAGGTTTCTCATTCCACTTCAACAGTAATAATTCAGTAGTAGCAGATAATGGTAACATCTCAGTGAGTGGTACCTGGATAACAGGTACTGACAATTCTTCTTCCAAACTTGTATTGTCTTTTGGAAACAATCAACCATTTGACGATCTAAATGAAGACTGGCATGTCACCATGCAAAACTCCTCATTGATAAAACTAAAACATATTAGCGGAGGAAATGGAGGTACTGATCTTTTGTACTTTGAAAAGATTTAACAGCAAAGCAACGGCCTAAATTCAGGATGCTCAAACATCCGTCAAGACAACCAATAGATTCTTGTCAAGGGAGTCACATTATGTACTACAACAGATCTATAAATTGATTATCAGCACTATAAACCAACAGCTCGTATATTCTATCCAAGACGTGCAATGAAGGAATTTGAAACAAAATCCAAAAAAAAATGAAGATCGACTTCAGAACTGCATCGTGGGACCGAAGATTTTAAATTAATTTGGGTAAAAAAATCCGATTTTCTTAAATTTTTAACGATTTAGAAATAGTTTCAGAATAATTTTAAAAGGATTGCAACAAACAGATAATAGCCCCGTTAAAATAGGTGTGTTTCATGTTAAGTTTTAAGTTAAATTACTTGAATTGTTGATCAGAAAGCCCCGGGTGATTACCGGGGTTTTTTGTTTTTTCAGATACGATTCCGGTCAAAAAAAATCTTAGCTCTATCTTAATTTGCTTTTGAAATACACCAAAACTTTATGGTTTTATCATCACCGGCGCTGAGTAACATATCACTCCCTGTCCACATGATTTTATTTACACTATGAGAGTGTCCATTACTTTTATCTTTATCAATTCTCAATAAAAACTCAAGATTTTCTGCATCCCAGATCTTTACTGTCTTATCACGACTAGCGGTTGCAAAGTATCGACCATCTTTTGAAAAATCAATTGAATAAATTGCATAGTTGTGCGCCGGAACACTTTTGACTAATTGACGATTGTTTGTGTCCCAAAAATTTAAAATTGCATCCCTCCCACCACTTAACAATAAAGGAAGGTTTGGATGATAAGAAACTGAATTTACTGATAAGTTATGTGCTTCAAATTGATCTTTCATTTTTAATTCTGCAGGGTCAATGAATCGAATAAATCCATCGCCACAAGCTATTGCAAGTTCAGATTCATCAGAATTTAAGGCAACAGCTCTTAGCTTTTCTTTACAAAACTTAAAACTCTTCAATAAAGTGAAATTTTTCATGTCCCAAATTCCAAAAACACCATCTGCTCCGGCAGAATATACCTGCGCATGCTTCAAAGAATACTTAAGATCAAAAATACCGGCTGAATGATGCTGCAACAACCTGACCTCTACTCTCTTTTCAAGATCAACAACATGCAATCCACCACTTGCTTGTCCGATAAGAATAGAATTAATGGCCTGTACAAAACATAATGAATAGACAGTTGCTCCAACATTGATTAAAGCTTTTGGTTCAATATTTTTGTCAAAACTCCATTCAGATACAAGCCGGTCACCGCTGCCTGAATAAATTCGGTTCTCCTCTAACCCGATCTCCAGTGCATACACCGGACCGTCATGTCCTGAAAAAGTATGTTTAAGCTCAACAACAACTTCCATAATATTCCTTTTGCAATTTTTTTTTCTTCGCTACCAAGTTCTTTGTAGTGATCTCTTCTCTAAAGATCTTGGTAAAATGCTTATAAAATGCTAACCAATTTCAGCTCCCATTATTCGGATCTATTCTAATCAGCCCAAACTTTAGTTCCCTCACTGCAGTTTTTACATATATCAATTTCCTTACGACTTTTCATTAATGATGCTCTAAATTTGTGATAGGCCTTATCATTCCAAATTTCTTTAAAAGTTTTCTCTTTCAAAGAACCCATTTTGTGTTTTGCGTCTTTATCAAAGCAACATGGAACTACTTGTCCATCCCATGTTATGACGCTGGAATGCCACATTTTCCAGCACTGGTTTTTGAGTGAATTTTTGATTTCGTAGGTTCCATCACTAAGCTTACGGTACCGTGAATATTTGTCATTCAGAGGAATTAAGTCGCTACCGTTTTTAAAATCATAGATCTGTGCAGTTTTAAAAACAACTTTGTCAACCCCGATCTCTTTCGCCAGTTTTTTCACTTCTTCAACCTGATGCTCATTTGGCCTTACAACCAGAAATTGAAAAACAAGAAATGGGGTTGAAGACTTTAACTTCTTTTTCCATTCAACCAATTTTTTTGTCCCCTCGAGTACTTTATTCAAAGTGCCGCCAATCCTATACTGCTCATATGTTTCCTGTGATGTCCCGTCAATGGAAATTATCAATCTGTCAATGCCTGATTCGATCGTTTTGCGTGCGGTCTCATCATTAAAATAATGGGCATTAGTGGATGTAGCCGTGTACAGGTTCTTTTTGGAAGCATAACTTATCATATCAAGAAATTCAGGATTGAGAAAAGGCTCTCCCTGAAAATAAAAAACAAGATAAAACACCCTTTCATGTACCTGATCCAGTACCTCTTTAAAAAAGTTTTTGTCAAGCATACCTGTTGGTCGCGAAAAAGAACGCAGTCCGCTTGGACATTCAGGGCATCTTAAATTACAAGATGTTGTAGGCTCAATGGATAAACTGATGGGGCTGGCAGGATGCAATGGATTTTTGCTCCATCGTGAATAAAAGTAACTCAGGTAAACAAGGATGATATTCAACAGTTTTCTGAAACTGAGCTTATCAATCATATTAATCGTATCCCTGGCATGCCCTATCATGATAAATGCAAAGATGCATACAATAAACCGGAAAATCTCCTTTGTGCAGCTACCGATCCTAAACCTGTTGGAAAAACATGCATTTTGAATCCTAAAAAAAGCAAACATAAAACGATTTGAACAACTATTTCTTAAAGAATAAATGGTATCAATTCCACTTCAAGGCTTGTCGCCGAATTTGCGAAACCCGAATGAAGGAAATACATAGTATAGTTGATAATACTTTGTTAATAAAAATGATCCCAGAAAATTAAGTGTCACTTACTGGGAATTATCTTTATGCTCAGATAAAATATTTCATGCGACTTGATCACAAATTACTGTTATTACTGTTCTCACTCATACTCATCAATCAGGTTAGTGCCCAGGATAATTGTTCAGCAGCCCTTGCCTTATGTGCAAACAATCTGATTACCAGAACTACCGTAGGTGCTTCGACAGTTGGAACTGATCCTGCATTGAGTTGTGGAGACAATACTGTCAACAACAGCGTTTGGTTCACTGTTGTTGCATTCAATAATGGCAACTGTACGATCACTGTTTCCAATATCAACAATACACCCGGACTTGAAATGCAAGTGTATACCGGAACATGCGGAGCACTTTCTGCTTTAGGGCCATGTGCAAGTGGAAGTGCCGGTACCGGAGGAACTATGAGCATGAATTTCCCAACTATAGCAGGAACCACCTATTACATAATGGTTGATGGGACCTCAGGTAACCAGGAAGCTTTTGATATCCTGGCTACCACATCCAATGATGCTATTGTTGCAAGACCTGATGCCAACTTTAATACCAACCCTTCATCCGGTTGTCGCCCACTGGCAGTTCAACTGCAGAATACTACAGTACTACATGGTGGATCTAATATCAGTTATGAATGGCGGTTTAATGGAGGCCCTTACATCCCTTCAAGTGGATTAGATACGAATATTGTTCTCAACACTACAGGAACACATAGCGTCACTTTGCGTGTGTGTAATACTCAATGTGGCTGCAAGACAATTACTCAGGACATCATTGTTCAGGATCTCTTTCCAAGCATATCTTATACACCTTTAGCCGCCTGCCTGGGAACTGATCTGACTTTCACAGGTTCAGCATCTATACTCCCCGATCCGCCATTTGTAGACCCTGCAATAACAAGTTGGGACTGGAATTTTGGTGATCCATCTTCCGGAATTAATAATACAGCAACAGGTCAGGTTGCAAACCACACATTTGTCGGGCCCGGTAATTCTTTTACTGTAACACTTATCACACAAGGAACGTGCGGGCCTGACACCACTCAAACAATAGTGAATTTAAGTCCCAGACCAACAGTAGATGCAGGCCCGCCTCAAACAATTTGTGAAGGGACGGCAGTTACTTTGAATGCAAGTACCACCAATCTGACTAATCCGATAACTTATAGTTGGACAGGACCCGGTAGCATTTCCTGCAGTTCATGCCAAACAACCGACATCAGCGGTCTCCCGGCCGGGGGTCCGTACACTGCTACGATCAGCGTAGTAGACAGCTTTGCATGTACAGCTGATACCACAGTTAATATCACTGTAAATCCTAAGCCTGTAGTAGATGCCGGTCCAAATGAACTTGTTTGTGAATACGGAAGTGTCATGCTTAATGCAACCCCAACGCTTGGCACCCCTCCATTCGGTTATACTTGGTCGCCCAGTACCGGACTTGACAATGACGCGATACAAAATCCTGTTGCTTCTGTAACGAGTCCGGTAACTTATTGTGTGGTGATAACAGATAGTATTGGTTGTATGTCGGATCCTGACTGCCTGGATATTACTCTCTTCCCTAAGCCAACGATTAATGCTGCAACACCAATTCTGTGCGCATCTGAACCGGTTTTACAAAACACATTCACAGTATCCGGCGCAGGTGCAGGCTCTGTTTATGAATGGATGCTTTCTCCGGATTACAATTTAATAAGCTCTTCAAATATAGATTCATCGTCCGTTACTGTTACGTTCCCTACAGGCATCGCCAGCACTTACACTTTTGTCTCAATTATTACCGATGGCATTACCGGATGTCGTGATACGGTGTTTACAGCCTTCACGATTAATAGCGGACTTACTATATCAGTCAGCGGGCCGAATGATGTTTGCAGAGGTGATGTGATAAATCTAACAGCCGGAGGAGCAACGACATATAATTGGACTGCCAGTCCGGCATATTCATTTTCAGATCCTAGTCTGACAGCACAATCAGTTTCACCATTAGTTTCAACAATATTTACCGTCACAGGTACGACAGGATCCTGTACCGGCGTCGCCACGCACAGTGTGACAGTGAATGCAAAACCTCTCGCAAACCTACAAGCGATACCACCGGTTTGTGGTTGCGAAACAGTAGACCTTGACGGGACAGGAAGTACGACAGGCATGCTCTACCATTGGTCTAGTGCATCAGGCAATATAATAGCAGACACCTCGAACCTCGTCACAACAGCACAGGCTTGTCTTAATGACCTGTTCACCCTGATCGTTCTTGACCCAATGAATGGATGCTTCAAGGACACTTCAGTATCAGTCATCTCAAGACCAAAACCTGATGCAAATGCTTTTGTATCACCCGACCTGATATGCAATGGAACGAATACTGTAATCCAATTAGACGGTACGGGAAGCAACACTGATCCGGGAACAACTTATTTGTGGTCCGGCAATAACCCAGGAGCACTTATTGCAGACAGCAGCAGCTTATCAACTACTGCTGACCTGAATACAAGTACAGTATTTTATCTTACAGTAACAGATTCTCAGGGATGCGACAGCATTGCGTCAGATACAGTTCAAATATATCCTATCCCGGTTTTCTTTGCATCCAATCCATTTTTATGCACCTCTGACCCCTTATTAGAATCAACTTTAGAAATTATTGGTGCATCCACCGGTTCAGTATATAACTGGACGAACATCGACGCATGTCTTATACCAAACTCAACAAATCTCGAATCACAAACATTCGATTTTTCAGCATGTGGAACCGGTAGTTTTGTATTTAATGTTACGGTAACCGATGCAATTACATCTTGTGTCAATGACCTTACTGCGACGATCCAGGTCGTGGCGGGAGTTAACCTTGTTGTTTCAGGAGACACTACATTATGTGAAGGAGGAGATGTCACGCTGACTGCTTCCGGTGCGAATAATTATTTGTGGAGCACTTCAGATACTTCTTCCACACTCGTCCTTACCGGACTTGCTGCAACAGGTTCACCATATACCTATTATGTGAGTGGCACCATTGGAGGATGTGCTGCAGATGACAGCGCTCAAGTAACAATCAATCCGGTACCTGTTACTTCACCAATTACAGGCCCGGCGACGGCTTGTGTCGGCGATACAGGAATATACTATGACGTGAATCCTATATCGGGAAATTACACATGGCTCATACAAGGTGGGACTATAACTTCCGGTCAGGGTAGCAATATCATCACAGTGAATTGGGACTCTGTCGGAACCTATCAATTGTCAGTGGTAGACACGAATAGCTTTGGTTGTCCGGGCAATACAGAAAACATATCAGTCACGGTAAATGCAATTCCGGATTCATCAACCAGTATTATTGGCCCTTTAATAGTTTGCGAAAATTCAATGCAGACATACTTCGTTGTTTCTAATGCCGGATCACAATATACATGGTCGGTAACAGGAGGAACTATTGTTGGTACAAATGTTTCAGATATTATTGATGTTATCTGGGGTTCAAGCGGGACAGGTGAAATCAGTGTCTACGAAATAAACTCCAATGCATGCTCCGGTCCGGTTATCATACAAAATGTAACTATTAATGCAAGACCAGTACTGCCAATCGTGAGTGGAGATATAAGTGCATGTGATAGCAGCACGGCTTTTTATTCGACAGTATTTAATCCGGGATCAACTTATAGCTGGCATATATCCGGTGGTACCATTACGAACACGAGCAACAATACTGACAGTATAGAAGTGACGTGGACTACAACGGGTTTAGGATTTGTGAACGTCTCGGAAACCAATTCAAATGGCTGTACAAGTGATACAAGTATTTACTCTGTAACCGTGAACACAAAACCCCTGGCAACCGCCTCGCCGGACTCTGCTACCCTTTGCCAGAATACCTCTTTGACAATAGCGGGTTCTGCCATCGGGTCAACTATACAATGGATCAGTAGTGGAACCGGAACATTTAGTAATTCTTCCATAAGTTCCCCGGTCTACACGGTAGGCAGTTCTGACACCGGACTGGTTCGTTTACAAATGATCGTAAGTTCTGCACCATGCGATAATGATACGGCAGAAGTTATTCTACATATTTCTCCATCGCCGGTTGTAAGCATCACTGGTAGCTCGAATACGATTTGTTATGGAGACAATGATACTCTCGTAGCACAAGGAGGTGGAACATATTTATGGATGCCGGGAGGATCAACAAATTCAACGATAGTAGTGAGCCCCCCTGTTACGACTACATACTATGTGACAGTATCCAATAGTTATGCATGTAGTACAGATGATTCTGTGTTGGTTACCGTAAATCCTCCGGGAATTCCGAATGCCGGTAGTGACCAACAGATATGTCGCGGAGATACTGCAAGTTTTGCAGGTACACAAGCCGGTGGCGGCGGCTATAGTTGGGCAAGTCTTGGTGACGGCTTCTTTCTACCCGGCACCTCAGACCAACAAGTTCTTTATATTCCGGGAGTACAAGACACAATTAATCAGACAGTTGATATTGTACTTACAACGACAGGATACTGTTTGAACCTTACAGACACATTGACGCTTCAGGTTAACGACCTTCCATCCATTGATGCCGGACCTGACACAACAATTACATCAGGACCCGGTACAGGTGTTTCTGTGAATTTAACTCCTGCTCTCCTCAACGGTACAGGTGTTCATTGGACTAGCAGTGGAACCGGCACTTTTTCGCCTTACGATACAAGCTTCAATGCACAATATGTTCCTTCAGATGCCGATTTTTTACTTGACTCAGTAATTATTACTGCCACATCAACAGGGTCGTGCCGACCGGTTTCTGATTTGCTTGTTATTGTGTTCACACCATTTAAGATCCCCAATGTATTCACTCCTTATCCAAGCTCACCGGGATTGAATGACTATTTTGAGATTCCCAACTTACCTCGAAATTCAGGTTTAAAAATATGGAATCGTTGGGGCTTAGTTGTATTTGCGACTGATGATTATCTTAATAATTGGGAAGCAGCAGGCCAACCGGCGGAAATTTACTATTATGTGTTGACTACCTACAGGAAAGAATATAAAGGATGGCTGCAAATAATAAGAGACTAAATTCATTAAGCCTCTCTGACCATCAATCTTTCGGCAAGCTCTGAAAGCATTTCTTTCTTTGAGGATTCTGCTTCAACTTTTTGAAAATCATTCATCGCACGTAAAAAATAGTTTTCCATATCAGTTTCCGCTTTCCTTCGAACGCCCATGCTTTCGAATATAGCAGTTACGGCGGGTATTTTCAACTCAGGCTCTGCATTTCCCGTTTCAAGCCACTTTTTCAGTTCGTTTACTTTTTCATTATCATCATGTGCCAAAGCATGTAGTAAGAGGATAGTTTTTTTATTTGATAAAATATCACCTCCAACCTGCTTGCCAAACTTTTCAGATTCGGCATAGAGATCAAGAATGTCATCATGAAGCTGAAAAGCTATTCCCAAATTCTTCCCGAAATTGTACATGTGTTGTGCATTTTCTGGTCCTGCTCCTGCCAATATGGATCCAATTTGCAATGAACAACCAAGCAAAACTGCAGTTTTAAGACTGATCATTTCTAAGTATTCCTGAATGCTCACAATCTCTCTGCTCTCAAAATTCATATCGAACTGCTGACCTTCACAAACTTCTGCTGCAGTTTTAAAAAACAAATCCAAAACAGGTCCCCGTTTTGAATCTTCCGCATCCATCATCAGCTGGCATGATTTCACGAACATGGTATCGCCTGATAAAATTGCAATATTGGGATTCCATTTTGTAAATACTGTTGCTTTTCCTCTGCGGAGAGGTGCATTATCCATGATGTCATCATGTAACAGAGTGAAATTGTGAAATACTTCAATGCCCAATGCAGGTCCAATGGCCTTTGAGATATCACCTCCGAAAAGCTCATTAGCCATCAATACAAGGCAAGGCCTTAAACGTTTACCACCTAAGGAAAGCATGTACCGGATAGGCTCATACAACTCCGGAGGGGAACCAGGAATTGACAGGGCGGAAATCTCTTTCTCAATCAGCTCCTGATAATATTTCGGCGAATGCATATGTAAACTTAGAAATATTCAGGCAAAGTCAAGATAAATGAAAGCACAAATTAATGAGTAACAAATCGATCACTGCGAATCAGTTCACGAAGGCCAGTCTCTAAAGAAGTAAAATCACGTTTCAATAAGGATTTCATTGTAGAAACATCCGGTTTCCTGCGTGTCATATCTCCTTCTTTTAAGGAAGGGAGATGAATTATATTGGAACGACTGTTTGTAACCTCAATAATTGTCTTGGCTAATTGAAGAACTGTGATCTCCTGATCAGTTCCGATATTAGCTACATCATTTAATACCAAATTATTATAAAAGGCATTACAAGTTGCTTCAAGATGATCATCGATGAAACAAAAGGTTCTGGTTTGACTTCCATCTCCATAAATCGTTATGTCCTTATCCTGCAATGCAGCAAGCAAGAACTTGGTGATTACAAAGTCAGAACTTTGCTTTGGACCGTAAGTATTGAATAACCTGAAAATAGTATAGTCAAGATCGTACTCATGCTTAAATGATCGCAAATAAGCTTCCCCGACATTTTTAACAATAGCATAAGGAAGTCGTGAATTTAATGGTGTCGTGTGTTCATTCTGAGGGAACTCTACAGGTTCGCCATAAACTTCCGAAGAAGAGGTATAAAACACTCTTTTCACGCCGGTGTTCTTGGACAAACTGAGAATATTATTTATCCCTTGAATATCATGCAATACCATTACAGGATGAGCCAGAGTTCTTTTCACCCCGACTACAGCGGCGTAATGAAATACATAATCAAATCGGTAAGCGAGAAAAACACTTGAAATGTCTTTCAACTCATTTGCATCTGCTTTAATGAATTTGACATTCTTGTGCACTGATTTAGGGACTTTCGATAGAGAACCTGTGAGCAGATTGTCAACGATCACAACGTAGTTTTCCGGATCCTTTGCCAGTCTTTCTGCCAGGCTGCTGGCTATAAAACCTGCACCACCTGTAATTAGTATTTTTCGCATCATAATATTAAAGAATTAGAACTGTGATGAACCATTCTCTAAAGTTTGTATTTTTCTCAATTCACAATATAACCATTCCACCAATAGATGGCAAATGTTGGCGAACAGTATAAATCTATCTGCCAAAATTATTCGTTGAGCAATGAAAGCAAGTATTTTCCATAACCACTTTTCACCAATGGCTCAGCAATCTTTCTTAACTGACTTGAGTTTATAAAACCCATTGAATATGCTACTTCTTCGATACAACCAATTTTGTGCCCTTGCCGGTCTTCAATAACCTGAACATACTGTGCAGCCTGCATCAATGATGTAAAAGTTCCTGTATCGAGCCAGGCGGTACCTTTATCAAGAATACCTACTTTCAGCATCCCTTTCTCGAGATAAATTTTATTTACGTCCGTAATTTCATATTCGCCTCTTGGACTAGGCTTAAGGTCTTTTGCAATTTGGATTACTGAATTATCATAAAAGTACAATCCTGGTACCGCATAGTTCGATTTAGGCTTCACCGGTTTTTCTTCAATTGATATCGCATTATTCTGCCTGTCGAATTCTACAACACCATATCGTTCAGGATCTGAAACATGATATGCAAAAACGACACCGCCATTTGGATCAATATTATTCTGCAGCAATTGCTGCAAACCTGTACCGTAAAATATATTATCACCTAAAATAAGGGCAACTTTATCCTTTCCAATAAACTTTTCTCCGAGTACGAAAGCCTGTGCAAGTCCGTTTGGCACCTGTTGTTCCACATAAGAAAATTTACAACCTATTTCTGATCCGTCGCCAAGCAATCGTTTAAAATGAGGAAGATCATGGGGTGTAGAGATGATCAAGATTTCATTTATACCGGCCATCATGAGGACCGATAATGGATAATAAATCATCGGTTTGTCATACACAGGCATGAGTTGCTTACTCATTGCAAGAGTTATAGGATGAAGTCTTGTGCCGGAGCCTCCGGCCAGGATAATACCTTTCATATAGCCTTAGTGTTTAATTTTTTCATCACTAATCTTCAAATCCAAATGTTGAGTCTCAGCATGAAGCCGTACCCTGAGATCATCAAGTTCAACATCCTCATCTTCATCAAAGACCTGAAACAATGGCTCTTTCAGGAAGGCCTTTGTAATAATTCTTTTTTCCAGTGACAAGAGCAAGGAAGGAAGCAAAATAAGATTGCTGAACATAGCGATCAAAAGCGTGACGGAGATTAGTACTCCCAAAGCAGAAGTGCCTCCAAAGCTGGAAGCCGCAAAAATAAAAAATCCTGCAAATAGAATGATGGCAGTATAGATCATACTAATTCCTGTCTCTTGTATAGCAAGCGAAACCGTCTTAGAAATACTTCCTCCATACCTCCGCAATTCCTGTCTGTATTTAGTAAGGAAATACATAGTCCCATCACTCGCGATGCCAAATGCAATACTAAAAATAAGGATTGTTGAAGGCTTCAATGGAATACTAAAAAAACCCATGATAGCAGCGGTGAGTAGCAAAGGGCTCATGCTTGGAATAAGGGCAATAATCACCATTCGAAAGGACATGAACAGAAAAAACATGACCGTTCCTATCAGTAAAATGGCAAGAAGCACACTCTCCTTCAGATTTAACAACAGGTAATCATTGTTTTTTAGAAATATTATAGAATTTCCGGTAAGTTTCAAGTCATACTCTTCCGGACTGAAAATACTATCCAGTCGCGGTTTAAGCTCATCCATTAGCAACTTCATTTTTATCGATCCAATGTCAGCCACCTGAAAACTGATGCGAGTCACCTGATTGGTACTATCAATGATAGAGCGAAACATACGCTGATTCTCCTTAGCCCCGGAGGAATAGCCCGAAAGCCTTGCCATCTCTTCAACGTTTGGAATCAGGTAGTACTTTGGTTCATTGTCATTCAATCCCTGATAGGAAAACTTGATCCCTTCGGCTATTGATACAGGTTCCGAAAATTCCTTATAATTGGCAAGAACTTTTTGCAACCTGTGGATCTTGTATAATGTTTTTAGTTCAAGCGCCTTGCCTTTTTCTCTTGTGTCTACTGTAACTTCGAAAGGAAGGACGCCTTTGAAATGTTTTTCAAAGAACTTAAGATCGGTATAAATAACATCTTTTTTCGGAAGGTCATCAACAACAAAACCTACGGTGGTTATCCGGCTTATACCGTAAACACAAACAGCCAGCAGGAAGAAAACAGAAATGTATATTCTTCTACGGTAATGGTGAACCCAATGATCGATCTTATCCAAAAAAAACTGAAGCGTTTTACGTTCCAGATGTTTTACCTGCTTTACTGAAGGTGCAGGAAGAAAGCTATAAACAATCGGAATGAACACAAGCGAGATCAGGAAGGTGACCATGACATTGATAGATGTTATAACACCAAATTCAATGAGTACTTCGCTATGAGTGAATGCAAAAACCAAAAAGCCCAGAGCCGTAGTTACATTCGCCATAAAAGTACTCACGCCTATCCTGTAAATCGTTCTGGCTAATGACTTGATCTTATTTCCATGCTTTGCATATTCCTGCTGGTATTTATTCAACAGCAAAATACAATTGGGCAAACCTATGACGATGATCAATGGAGGTATTAAACTTGTAAGAATCGTGATCTTATAGCCGAATAGCACCAGGGTACCAAAAGACCATATGACACCAAAAATTACAACAATCATAGGGAACAATACTGCATTAAAACTTCTGAAAAAGACCAACAGGATCAAAGAAGTAATGATGAGGGCCAGGATAACGAACATCTTCATCTCCCCGACGATTTTCTCGGAGACAGCGGTTCTGATATAAGGCAATCCGGAATAGTGCAATGTAATACCGTTCTCAGTAGCAAAAACCTCTGACATGTCTTTGATCTGCTTCACCATGCCTATCCGGTTCTTGGTATTGAGCGTCTGCTGATCAAAAGTGATAGCCATTAAGGTAGCAGCTGAATCAGGATTCAGTAATAGCCCTTCATAAAAAGGCAAACCTTCCAAGGCCTCCTTTATCTTGTCAACTTCCTCCTGTGACTCCGGTTTGCGATCTGTAAGAGGCTTAAAGTCCAGTTTATGTGTAGAATCATTCCTTTCAACCTTGAAAGCTCTAGCGATGGATACTACCTCCTGTATACCTTCTATTTCCTTAACCCCTTTGGTAAGATCATACCAACCATTGAAAGTTTTCTGTTCAAAAATCTTGTCGCTCTGAAAACCGATGACCATTACCGTCCCGTCCTCTCCGAACTTTTCTTTGAACTTCAGGTATTCAGCATAAGTAGAATCAGTGGACGGAAGGATCTTTGCCCCTTCATAACTAAGCTGCACTTTACTGGCAAAGTAAGCCATGAACCCTGTCATCAATAACAAGGAAATCAGGGATGCGATGCGGTATCGTAATATTATTCGCGCTGTAGCTTCCAGCATGATCAATAGGTCAATATTTGGCAGTAAATGTAAACTTTCTACCTGAGCTTAAAAGCAATGAATCCCAAGAATTGGCTTAATAGGATCACATATTTTAGGCTTCTTCCGGCCAAATTCCTGTTTTTCAATTGCAAGGAAGAATGACAAAAGCTGCATTCAATATCCTTGATTTAAACGATCCCGATGAACACTGTATACAGGAAATTATATGTTATTTTGATTTTCTTTAATATACACCTGAGATAAAGGGGAATTAAAGGTCTGTGTACTACTGAAATACAAACTTTGAATTATCAGAAGGTATCGTATCTTTACTGAGAGTGATTTGAGTAAATTCCATGATCCATTCGCATATTTCGCTTCAACAGTGCATTCAGCTGCTCCAGCAAGTTGAGCTGTTCCGTCATGTCCCGGCTAATGTCATTGAGGCATTGGCCAAGAAGATGATTCTGGCAACATACCCGGCGGAAGAAACAATAATACACAAGGGCGATCCCGGAAATTCAATGTTTGTGATCCTTGAAGGCAAGGTTAAAATTCATGAAGGAGAACATAATCTTGCCGAAATGACTGCCAGACATTTTTTCGGAGAACTAAGCATTCTCGATTCAGAACCCAGATCCATGTCTGTAACTGCCCTCGAGTCCACAACTCTTGGTGTGATACATCAGGCAGACGTATATCAGGTGCTAAAAGACCATCCTGATGCTGTACGTGATATTATTGGTGTGCTAAGTCATCGTCTTAGAAATCAAAACAAGACAATCGTCTCACAACTGAAGCAGCGAAGTGCTGAACTTGAATTATTGGTAAATGCGAAGACAAAGGATTTAATTGAAAAAAATGAAGAACTTGCTTCCTTACTTCTTGAGCTGAGACGAACTCAGGAACAATTGATAACACAAGAAAAGCTAGCCACACTTGGACATCTCACCGCCGGAATCGCACATGAAATTCAGAACCCATTGAATTTTATCACTAATTTCTCCTCTTTATCTATAGAGCTGATAGATGAATTTAATCAATCTAATGATGAAAACGAGAAAAAGGATTTACTAAAGGATCTCAGCAGTAATCTTCAAAAAATATTTGATCATGGTGAAAGGGCAGATAGTATCGTTAAGAATATGATGCTTCATAGTCGCACAAAAGTAATTGAGAAAACTAAAACTGATCTCAACAAACTAATCAACGACTATATGGAACTTGCCTATCACGGAATAAAAGTGAAGAACCCGGAATTCGACTGTGAGACAGAGGTGAAATTGGATCAGCGTATTTCATTGGTGACATTGCATCCACAAAATATAAGCAGGGTAATATTAAATTTGCTGGGCAATGCTTTTTATACTGTAGACAAAAGAAGCAAGGCCTCCGAAAGTGCCTATCAGCCATATGTGCGAATCAGTACAGAATTGAATGGTGATCTTGTACAGATAGAAATTGAAGACAATGGGGAAGGTATCCCTCAGCATGAAATGAATAATATTTTTCAACCATTTTTTACTACGAAACCTGTTGGAGAAGGCACCGGTCTGGGACTTAGTCTAAGCTACGATATAATCACAAAGGAACATGGTGGGTCAATGTCTGTTGAAAGTAAGGCCGGCAAAGGAACAACCTTTAGAATACGTATACCTGTATAATGCTTCTTAAAATGATAAGACAAAAAAAAAGCGGAACAAATTGCTCCGCTTTCTTTATTGAACTTGTGAATTAAGAAAGGTGCTTGCTGACCAACTTAGTCATTTCAAACATACTCACAGTCTTTTTACCACCGAAAACTTTTTTCAAATTTTCGTCAGCATTGATGTTACGTCTCTCCTTAGGATCCTGAAGTTTGTTCTTCTTGATATAGTCCCAAAGACGCTTAGTAACTTCAGTACGTGGAAGTGGTTTGCTACCAACTACCGGCTGTAAAGTAGCGCTGATAGTCATTGGCTTCATGAATGCTGCATTTGGCTTACGCTTCACTTTTGCTTTTGCCGGCTTTGCTTTAGCTTTTGCTTTAGGTTTAGCTTTGGCTTTTGCTTTAGGCTTTGCCTTTGCAGCTGCTTTAGGCTTTGCTTTTGACTTCGCTTTTACTTTAGCTTTCGATTTAGACTTCGCCTTTGCAGGAGCCTTCTTCTTCGCTTTTTTAGTTGCCATGATTCTTTAATTAGGGGTTAGTGATTTAAATTATATCGCAAATCAACGAAGGAAAATACAATATTAAATGCATTCTCCTGAGAAGTTTTCCACAACCATTGTCAATTCCCCATAGGGAGAATCCAATTTTCTCCATAGAGAAGACAGCTTTTCTCCCTCTCACAAATCCGGCTTCCTTTAGAAAAGCCCGAAATTAAGCCACCATGGCTCGTTTCAGCAGCTCACTCTTAAAATCTTCATAGGGAATACAGTTTGAACCGGGCTCTTGGCCATTGTTAATAACACAGGATTTCATGGAGAAAATTTTTTACTTTTTTTTCTTCCGGGCAATAATTTCTCCCTCGGAGCAGAGCCTGAGATACATTTTCTATAGTCAAGCCTGGGTACAAGCATGAAATCTACCGGCTTGCTCCCTGGTAGCTTGTCGAATCAATGGAAGTTTTATATACTTGTGGGTAAACCCGGTCACTAAATCCACCTCTTTTCAGTGAATAAATTCAGATCATTCCTATTAGCTATAAGTTTGGTATTCCTTGGTCATCATTATTTGTTAGCCCAATCTGACCAGGGAAGGAACCTTGTCGGATGTATGAGTGGTGATTGTCAAAATGGCGAAGGGGTTTTCCGCAACAGTTCAGGTAGCCTTTATGAAGGCACCTTTGAAAATGGGAAGTATGAAGGAAAAGGGAAGATGACATATAAAGATGGGGATGTATATGAAGGAGAATTCCGGAAAGGGAAAATGCACGGACCCGGGAAATATACCTATTCTGACGGCCAAACTTACACCGGAGACTTCAGCAATGGAAGAATGCAGGGAGAAGGCGAGCTCGAATACACATCCGGAAATCGCTATAAAGGTTCCTTCCATAACAATATGAAGTCAGGTGTAGGGACATTTTGGTTCAATGATAGCAGCCGTTACGAAGGGCAATTCGCCTTTGACAAAATGGATGGTAAAGGTGTTTGGTACTATTCCAACGGTGATAAGTATGATGGGGAATTCGTAAAAGGAAAACAAAATGGAAAAGGTACTTACCACTATTCAGATGGAAACCGCTATGAAGGCAATTTTGTAAGTGGAAATTTTCATGGACAAGGAACTCTTTTTCTTAAAGACGGAAGTTATTATGAAGGAGATTTCAAGGCCGACAACCTAAATGGTTTTGGAATATTTTACTATGCCAGTGGAGATGTCTATGCAGGTCAGTTTGAAAATGGAAGCTATGAAGGTTGCGGTTCATATTACTATGCGAATGGCGACAAATATGTTGGCGACTATCGTGCGAATCTGGCACATGGAACAGGTATTTATTATGAAACTGAAGGAGAAGCTACCCGTTATCATTATTTTAAAGGTGAGATCGTCGGAGAAGGGACACAGTTGGCCTATTCTGTCACCCGTAACAGTAAAAAATCAACCAACGAAATTCGTACAAAGGAATTGACAGCCGAACCGGCCAGGTCGCCTTCAGTTGAAAAAGCTGAAAGCGCCCCTGCCGTCATCATCAACGCCCCATCTGAAAAGAGTTCTGAGCCCGTGCCCATAGCAGTTGTCGAAAAAAAACCGGCAACATGCCCTGTCTGTAGTGGTAAAGGTAAAATCTATCAGACTGAAATTCGAAAGAATAAAATGGTCACCAAGGATATATCAAATGGAATGGGGCCACGTAATTTTGTGACTTATTCTGTCAATGAAATTGTAAGACCGGCAGGATTTGTAGGGTGTGGACGGTGTAGCGGATCCGGTCAGGTAAGTAATGAATAGTCTTAAACCGCCATGCGGAAATAGCTTATGAAAAGAATATTTCTCTTATCCCTGTTCAACTTTTTCGTCCTGATTTATTCAGCCGGACAAGGCTTAAATTCCAATTTGAGATTCGGAAGAATTTCAATAGAAGATGACCTTTCAAATGCGAAAGTTTATTGCACTTATCAGGACAGCCAGGGCTTTTTGTGGTTTGGAACCGAAGATGGTTTGAACAAATATGACGGATACAATTTTGACATTTCTAAGTATAATCCGACAGACGAAAAGGCTATTTCGAATAATATTGTTCGATGTATTTTTGAAGACAGCAAGCAAAACCTCCTTATAGGTACAGATAACGGCTTGAATATATACAATAGGTCTAACTCGTCATTCAAACGCTTCCTCAATGATCCTGCAGACAAATCCAGTTTAAGTAATGACATTGTTTCTTCGATTGCTGAAGATAAGAATGGTATTATCTGGATAGGTACAAGTAATGGCCTAAATACTTTTGACCCGGCAACAGGGAAATTTACACTTGTTCCAAGCATACCTGCCGATCCATCAAAACTTAGCAGTGATGCCATTTCTGCACTTCTGCTCGGTCCTGATGGTATACTTTGGGTTGGAACCGTAAGTGACGGTATCAATGCATATAATACGAATACCGGAGTTTCTACACGATATGTACACGAAAATGGAAATCCATATTCCTTAAGCGAGAATGAAATTACTTGCCTTGCAAAAGACAATTCCGGAAATATCTGGGCCGGTACTGTGAATGGTGGAGCAAATGTGATCAACCCGAAAACAAAAAAAGTCATCCATCATACAATTGAAAATGGAATGAGCAGTAATAGTGTATTTTCTATACTGCAGGACAAGAGCGGGAATTTTTGGATTGGCACACTGGGAGGCGGCTTGATGAGTATTGATCCGGTCACCGGAAAAAAGATCAACTATGTGCATAGCGCCCAGATTTCATCCTCACTATCCAATAATAAGGTTTGGAATTTATTCGAGGACAATGCAGGCACCATTTGGATTGGCACTTCTGACGGCCTAAGCTATTATAACCGAACATTAGCCAAATTCAATACCTATCAGGCTAATCCTTTCTCAGGTGGCAACAATAGTGTATTTTCTGTTTATGAGGATGGCAAAGGAAACATTTGGACAGGTATTCTTGGAGGCGGCCTGAATGTTTTTGACCGTAAAGAAGGCAAATTTGTCAATGAAAAATTCTCGTCATTGTCTCATCCATTGCTTCGCTTTAATAATGTTTTCGCCATTGCTGAAGACGGGTCAGGTATTCTCTGGCTTGGAACAACTGATGGCTTGGTATCATATGATAGGCTTAAAGGGGATGTAAAGCAATATAAAAACATCCCATCCGACAAAAATTCACTCAGTAATAATTACATAAGAAGTATTTACGTAGACAGGACCAATGTTTTATGGATAGGAACGCACGGAGGAGGTCTTAATGTATTTCACCCTCAAACAGAAAAATTTACTGTCTTCAAAAACAATCCTGCAGACAACAGCAGTTTGAGCAATGATGTTGTAATGAATGTTTTTGAAGACAGCAATGGAATTTTATGGGTAGCTACATATGGAGGGGGGCTAAATCGGTATGATAGAAAAAACGGGAAGTTCAGGTCTTTTCAGAATGACATTAATGACCCTTCCAGTATTAACAGTAATTTTATTCATTCAGTTTATGAAGACTCAAAGGGCTCCTTATGGATCGGAACCTATGGCGGAGGTATCAATCTGATGAAAGATGAAGGCAAAAAGTTTTTACACTTCACTGAAAATGACGGACTGCCGAACAACATTGTGAATGGGATTTTACCTGACACCAAAGGTAACTTATGGTTAAGTACCAACTCCGGAGTTTGTAAATTTATGCCCAGAAGTCTGGAATCAAAGATCGTTGCATCAACCAGAATTTACAATACGCAGGATGGGATGCAAAATAAATTCAACGAGAATGCCAACTTCACCGGATCAAAGGGCTGGCTTTACTTTGGCGGCCAGGCAGGCCTAAATGCTTTTCACCCTGATAGTATCAATGACAATAAAGTTGTTCCACCTGTTGTAATCACCAAATTTTATTTGTTCGAAAAGCCTGCAAGGATGGACACCTTGATCACTAATGAACGAACACTAAAATTAAATTACAAGCAAAACTTTTTTACATTCGAGTTTGCCGGTTTGAATTTTCTCCTTCCGGAAAAGAACAGGTATGCATATAAGATGGAAGGATTGAATGATGAATGGATTGAATTCGGAACACGAAGGTATGTCACCTTCACCAACGTTGATCCTGATCACTATGTATTCAAAGTGAAGGCCTGTAACAACGATGGAGTTTGGAATGAAGAAGGAATCTCCATTGACATAACAATAACACCACCATTCTGGAAAACATGGTGGTTCACCGGGCTAAGTGCATTGGCAATATCGCTATTAATATTCGCTTATATCCGTATTCGCACAAACACCCTCGTTAAACAAAATGTGCTGCTCGAGGAGAAAGTCCATGTCAGAACCCATGAACTCCAGGAAAAAAATATCGAGCTAACGAAGACAATGGACAACTTAAAATCAACACAAACTCAACTCATACAATCAGAGAAAATGGCTTCACTAGGTCAGCTGACAGCCGGCATAGCCCATGAAATCCAAAACCCTTTGAATTTTGTAAATAATTTTTCCGAATTGTCTGTAGAGCTGTTAGATGAATTAGACAGCGTTCCGGATGAAGAAGAAAAAAAAGAAATCGTTGGAGACCTCAAACAGAATCTTGGAAAAATTGTTTTTCATGGAAAACGTGCTGATAGTATTGTCAAAGGAATGCTTCAACATAGCCGTGCCTCGACAGCTGAAAAACAAATTACGGATATCAATAAGCTCGTAGACGAATTCTTTAACCTGGCTTATCATGGAATGAGAGCTAAGGATCCTGCATTTAATTGTACCATGCAAAAAGACCTGGCTACTGAAATCCCACAGCTAAAAATTATTCCTCAAGACATTAGTCGAGTAATCCTTAACATATTCAACAACTCTTTCTTTGCTGTTGATGAGAAAAAGAAAAGTCAAACAAATGGAGATTATCAACCGACGGTCTCTATCACAACTAAGAAAACAGGAGATCAGGTAATGATCGCCATACGTGATAATGGCAAAGGAATTCCTGATGATATAAAAGATAAGATCTTTAACCCATTCTTCACAACTAAGCCGACAGGAATGGGAACAGGGCTCGGATTGTCTATTAGTTATGACATCATTGTAAAAGGTCACGGTGGCGACCTCAAAGTTGATTCCAAGCCCGGAGAGTATACTGAGTTCATTATTTTGTTACCGATTGTAACCTGAAAAACTATTTTTTATGATCAAGATGCTTGTGGTGGATGATGAACGGGACGTTGAAATGATGTTCACACAAAGATTTCGCAAAGAATTGCGAAACAAAGAAGTGCGGATTAACTTTGCGTTTGATGGACAAGAAGCTCTTAACTTTTTACGAACTCTGGACCCTTTTGATCTTGTCTTAGTTCTTAGTGACATAAATATGCCCGGAATGACAGGACTGGAACTGCTTCGCATAATTCGGGTTGAGTTCCCTACCCTAAAAGTTATGATGGTTACAGCTTATGGGGATGAAAGTAATCTTCAGACAGCCGTTTCATATGGTGCATCAGATTTTGTCACCAAACCGGTGGATTTTATTACATTAAAAGAGAAAATTTTAAGTCTTTCGAAGAGTAATTAATCCGAAATTCTAATAACTTTACGAAATTAGATACCTGATTTATGTCAGCATGGAGAATACGGCCAAAATACTTGTAGTTGATGACGAACCGGATCTGGAATTATTAATCCGTCAACGTTTTCGCCGTCGAATTAAAAGTAATGAGCTTTACTTCGAATTTGCCGGAAATGGTATTGAAGCACTGAAGATCCTAGGTGAAGACCCGGATAAATTCGACATGATCCTCACCGACATTAATATGCCGGAAATGGATGGTCTGACGTTGCTGATCCGGATCAAAGAACAATTCAAGCACTACAAAGCTGTTGTCGTCAGTGCTTATGGCGACCTGGAAAATATTCGTACGGCGATGAACAGAGGCGCTTTCGATTTTGTCACCAAGCCTATCGACTTCACAGACCTTGAAACTACTATCAACAAAACAATTGAAGAATACAAAATTATTCGTCAAGGTCAGATCGCCAAAGAACAACTGGATATTACCATTCGTCAAAAAGATATGGCGGAGCTTGAAAAATTGAAAGCTGAACAAAGCGAGAAGTTTAAGCAACAGTTTTTGGCAAACATGAGCCACGAGATCCGAACACCGATGAATTCTGTAATAGGACTTACAAATCTGCTGATGAAATCTCAAATGGATCAGCAGCAGTCCAAGTATTTGAATGTGATCAAAAAATCTTCTGAAAATCTGCTGGTCATTATCAACGACATACTGGATCTATCCAAAATTGAAGCAGGAAAAATGGATTTCGAAAAAATTCCATTCACAATACATGATTGCATTGATACAGTTTATCACACAATGGTGTTTAAATCGGACGAAAAAAATCTTCTTTTAGAACATGTAATTGATAATTCTGTTCCTGAAGTAATTATTGGTGACCCGGTAAGGCTCAATCAAATCCTGATTAACCTGACAGGAAATGCAATAAAATTCACAGAAAAAGGCAAGGTCACAATTTCCGTTAAGGAACTTAGCCGAAAAGGAAATGAAACTATTTTGGAATTTTCTATCACCGATTCAGGAATAGGCATCCCGGAAACTCAATTAAATAAAATCTTTGAAAGCTTCAGCCAGGCCAGCAGCGATACGACTCGCAAATTTGGTGGCACAGGGCTTGGGCTGACAATCTCTAAACAGTTGGTAGAGTTGCAAAAAGGTAGCATTTATGTCCAAAGTGAAGTTGGCAAAGGAACTACCTTTTCATTCAAAATTCCATATCCGATCGGAACCATTGATCAGCTAAATAAACTGGATTCTAATTCCGATGATGTAAAAGGTGAGGAACTGAAAGGTCTGAGAATATTAATTGTCGAAGATAATCCTTTCAACCAAATGGTAGCCGTCGATACGCTTAACGATTTGATTGAAGACCTCAGTATTGTTGTAGCCGAGAATGGACTCGAAGCTCTTGAAAAATTAAAGGACGCTGACTTTGATATAGTTCTCATGGATATACAAATGCCAGAAATGGATGGCTTTGAGGCGAGCAAACGTATAAGAAGTGACTTTTCTCCTCCAAAAAACCAAATTCCAATCATGGCGATGACTGCCAATGTCACACAAGAAGAAGTTGATAAGTGTTTTAAATCCGGAATGACGGCACATATTTCAAAACCATTTGAACCACAAGCACTTTTGAACAAACTTGGACAATTAGTTTTGAAAAGTACTAATGTTTAATGTAAATGTTCCCGTTGGATTTCGTTTCTTTCGGATTCCAACAACTCTCAATAAATAATAAATATTATCATTCAATGGCAAAAGAAACTGACCTTACGTTTTTAGAATCCTTTACCGGAGGGAATCCTGACAAGATGAAAAAGTATATGAACATGTTCATACAAATGTGTCCGGGTCAGTTAACTTTGATGGCAAACCATCTTCAAAGTGCCAACTATGATCAACTAAGAGCAACTGCACATTCATTAAAACCTCAAATAACCTATATGGGTATAAAAAGAGGCGAAGATCTTGTAAAAAGCATTGAGCATATGGCCGCAGAAAAGAGAGATGTCGAAAAACTACCGGCTATGCTGGATGAATTCAGCGCTATTTGCAAATTGGCTATCGATGAACTTAAACAACATGTTTCCTGAATTAAAACTTGTATCACACTAAAGAAATAAAACTTAATTTTACCAATTAATTCTCACGCATGAGCCATGTAAAGGATATTTTTATTATTGATGATGACCCGATGCAAGCAATGATGCTGCAGGATTATCTAAGTAAATATTCAACATTTACTATACACGTTTATAATTCAGGTGAAGAGGCATTGAAGTTTCTTGACCTCAAACCTCAGATCGTCTTTCTCGACTATAACTTTGACAAAGTTGGACCGGATGCAATGGATGGCGTAGAGATCCTCAAAGAATTTAAAGCGGCTTTACCATTGACAGAAGTGGTCATGTTTAGCGGACAAGACAGAATCGAAGTAGCTGTGAATACAATGAAATACGGGGCTTTTGACTATATCGTCAAAAGCGAAAGTGCGTTTCACCGTAGTGAAAATGTGATATTCAACATTATCAAGAGAATGAAGTTGCAAGGCGAAGCATCAATGTACAAGCGCCTGACTTATTCATTGGGTATTGCCTTGATAGTTGTGCTTATCGTAGCTCTTTGGCTGTATCAAGCAGGAAAAGTTTCGGATAACCCGGGGTGGCTGTAAATTAAACCTTAAAATAAACCACAATTCAGGAGCCTGTATTCCACAGAGCTCCTGTTTTTTTTTAGACCTATTGGGTTTTTTATTACTTTACAATCAGTAAAAAATATTGAAATGTCTGTCTCTAAACCTGGTATAAAATCTAAACTCCCCAATGTTGGAACGACAATATTTACTGTAATGTCTGCTTTGGCCGGGGAGTGTAATGCAATAAATTTATCACAAGGATTTCCGGATTTTGATTCTCCTCCCGACCTCATTGATTTGGTCAATTCCTACATGAAACAGGGAATGAATCAGTATGCACCCATGCAAGGAATACTACCATTAAGAATTCAGATCGCAGATAAAATAAAATCTATTTATAATGTTGAATATGACCCTCACTCCGAGATCAACATTTGTTCCGGAGGCACACAAGCAATTTATACTGCCATCACCGCCTCGATTCGTGAAGGCGACGAAGTAATTGTGCTGGAGCCTGCTTATGACTGTTACATCCCTGCAATACAACTCTCAGGAGGAGTAGCAGTATGCATTCCACTTGAGGGCCCAGATTTCAAAGTTGATTGGACTATAGTCAGGAAAGCGATGACATATCGCACTCGTATGATAATCATCAATACACCACATAATCCTGCAGGTACGGCATTTTCTAATGAAGATTTTCTTGAATTAGAAAGAATTACAAGAGAAACCGAAATACTTATTCTAAGCGATGAGGTTTATGAGCATATTTTATTCGACGGAAATAAACACTTAAGCGTGATGCAGTATCAGGGACTGAAGGAAAGAAGCTTCGTCGTTTTCAGCTTTGGTAAAACATACCATACTACAGGATGGAAAATGGGCTATTGTCTTGCGCCTGAAAACCTCATGTCCGAGTTTAGAAAAGTGCATCAGTTTGTAGTATTCACTTCAAATACACCAATTCAGTACGCACTTACCGAATATTTAAAAAATAAAAGTTACTTAGAGCTTCCTGCTTTCTTTCAGGAGAAAAGAGATTATTTTCTTAACCTGATTTCTGGTTCACGTTTTAATTTCAAACCTTCAGCAGGTTCATATTTTCAATTACTTGACTACAGCAATATTACTCGAGAAAAAGATACAGACTTTGCCGTACGTCTTACAAAAGAGTTTGGAGTGGCTTCAATTCCTGTTTCAGTATTCTATCAAAAACCAACTAAAGCCAAATTGCTCAGATTTTGCTTTGCAAAAAATAAGGAAACACTCGAAAAGGCTGCTGAATCATTATTAAAGGTATAGTCCTGAAAAAAAAAGATCTGGATTAAAAATACAAATCAACATGTCGGATCTAACCCTATCACTTGTTCAATCTACGCTTTACTGGGAAGCACCTGAGAAGAACAGAAATCACTTAGAAGAGAAAATTCTTTCCATTGACCAACCAACAGATCTGGTTATTCTACCGGAAATGTTCAATACAGGTTTTTCGATGAATGCCAAAGATTTAGCTGAACCAATGAATGGAGTTACTATGGAGTGGATGCATCGTTTAGCTGAGAAAACGATGGCTGTCATCACCGGAAGCATCATCATTAAAGAGGAAAATAATTATTTCAATCGATTAATTTGGATGCTTCCCAATGGCTCTTACAATCATTATGATAAAAGGCATTTATTTACTCTGGCCCAGGAAGAAAAAACTTTCAGTGCCGGAAATCATCAATGGATTATGCCATTAAATGGCTGGCTCATCTTTCCATTAATCTGTTACGACTTGCGCTTTCCGGTTTTTAGCAGAAGAAACAAAACTTTGGAATATGACCTCTTGATCTACGTAGCCAATTGGCCTGAAAGAAGAAAGAAAGCGTGGAATCAATTACTCATTGCAAGGGCAATAGAAAATCAATGCTACGTTGCGGGAGTAAATCGTGTTGGCATTGACGGTAACGAAATTAACTATTCCGGAAACTCGGCGATCATAGATTTTAAAGGCGACTTATTATCAGAATTGCAACCCAATGTTGAAATGTGTAGCACGGTCACTTTAAATAAACCGGAGTTAATGAAGTTCAGATCACAATATCCTTTCGGCAATGATGCTGATAATTTTACAATTAATTACTAATTTTAAGAATGTAAGTTTCAGTTCGGTACTTCATTAAACAACCTATCATGCAGAAGAAAGAACTTTTTATATTGATTATAGTTTTATGTTCATTACCCGGATTTAGTCAGTCGCAGCCGGCTACCCACCGAATGAATCCTGCAGAAAAACTTTTAATGCCGGATTATCTCCAAAAAATTCAATCCAATTCTCATATTGGCTATACAAGCCCTCCTGTTTCTCCGGCAAGAGCCAGCGCCGAATGGGAGGAGATCGACGCACTGATAATCACCTGGACAAGCTATACTTCTATACTAAAAGAAATTGTACGTGCCGCACAATTGGAAACTGAAGTTCTTATTATTTGTTCTGACTCTAACACTGTAAAAAACTATCTTAGTAGCAATGGCGTTCCTTTAATTAATATCAGTTATCTGATTGAACCGTATAACTCCGTGTGGTGTCGCGACTATGGCCCTTGGAATATCTATACAAATGATGTTGATTCCCTTGCACTAATTGACTGGATCTATAACCGACCACGTGCGAAAGACGATACAGTACCCGCTGCAATCCAAAGATTCACCTCATTACCTATGTATCAAATGACACAGAGTCCTTTTGATCTGGTGCATACTGGTGGAAATTTTATGACAGATGGTTTCGGAACAGGTTTTTCTTCAGACCTCATTATACAGGAAAACCCTGCTAAGTCAGAAACAACTATTGATTCTATCATGCAACTATTTATGGGTATAAACAGGTATATCAAAATGCCTACCTTACCTTATGACCAGATTCATCACATTGATATGCATATGAAATTACTCGATGAAGAAACAATATTGGTGGGTGAATATCCTGCAGGAATAGCTGACGGTCCTCAAATCGAAGCTAACCTTCAATATGTACTTTCAAATTTCAATTCGATTTTTGGGACTCCCTATAAAGTAATACGTATCCCAATGCCTCCGGATAATTCAGGAGCATATCCAAATACCGGTGGTGATTACAGAACTTATGCCAATGCTGTATTTGTAAATAAGACGGTGATCATACCTACTTACGAAGAACGTTATGACACTACAGCACTTCGTATATGGCGTGAAGCACTCCCGGGCTATACAATTACGGGTATAAACTGTAATTCTATGATTTCCGCATTAGGTGCTATCCATTGTATCACCAAAGAAGTTTCATCTTCAGACCCACTGTTAATTTCACATCAGGCAATACAAGACAATTTCAACAGTTCCTTGCCATATCAGGTCGATGCGAAAATATTACATCGCTCTTCTATTTCCGGAGCTAAAATCTATTTCAGAACTGACACCCTGCTTCCGTATCAATACAGTCCTATGCAGATTTCAGCAGGTGGGAATGATATATGGACAGGGAACATTCCACCACAAAATGCAGGAAGTACTGTTTATTACTACATAGAGGCAGAATCAAATAGCGGGAAACAACAAACCCGACCACTACCTGCACCTGCAGCATACTGGAAGTTTAATGTCCTGTTAAACACAGGACTTTCTCAAGAAAAACCTAAGGTAAGTTTCCATATGAATTCAGTCTTCCCGAACCCTTCCAAAGGCCTGACTTGTATTCCTCTGTTTTCCTCTATTGAGATGGATATAATCGTTGACTTAAAAAACTCACTAGGTCAATCAATAACAAATATCTATTCAGGGAAGTTACGAGGAGAAAAAAAGGTTTTTATCAATACTGAAAATTTAGCCGCAGGCCTTTATTATATATCAGTAGCAGGTCTGGATCAAAGTCTGCAGCAGAAATTATTAATACGCTGATCTGTTATCTTAACCTGACACCAGCTTCTTTTCTAAATCTATCAATTCTTTTTCGGTTAAAAGTTCCTGAATGCTTTCGAACAATTGCCTTTCCTCTTTTCGAATATGACTTTCAAGAAGTTTGCCAACATTGTCGAGCGAAGTAACCAGATCTGATGATTCACTCAAGCTGTTTATACCTTGTTCAATTATTCGATGCTCAGCTATCAACTCATGAATGATCTTGTTGATCTCTTCAGACCTTCCTTTTATGTATGGAAATAATACTTTTTCTTCTGTTTCAAAATGTGCCTTTAATTCCGATTCATATTTGGCTTTGACATGTTCTGCTTTATCACTTGGATCTACCGGCATGTTTTTGAAATCAGGCGTATCTTTCTTTAAAACTGAAGCCAGTAGTAGTCCGGAATAATGATCACGCGATAAATTAATTAAGGCTTGATGTCTTTTTAGTGGCATGGTTGACTGATATAAAAATTAGTTACCATTTTAAGCTTTACTACTTATAATTGATCTGCAACCTGTCTCAAAACATTGATCCAATCCTCATTCCCCCGGCTCTTTCCCAAGCGAACCAAAATTAAATTCTTTTTAGGCATCACATAAATATACTGCCCCAGGTGCCCGATGGCAGAAAAATCACCATGAGCCTCTGAACCAATCCACCATTGCCGGTTATAGAACCATGCAGCTCCTTTTTCTTGGTTTATTTTTGTGCTCTTCTCAACCCAATCCCCGGGTATAACCTGTACACCGTTCCAGTTTCCTTTGTTAAGGTACAACCTTCCAAATTTTGCAAAGTCCCTGGCCTTGGCGTTGATACAACAGAAAGATTTTTCGAGTCCGTTATTCTGCTTGTCAATACTCCAGCTTGCGTCAAACTCCATGCTTAGAGGTTTCCAAATCTTTTCATCCAAATATTCTGTTTGTGATTTACCGGTTGCCCGCTCTAAAATTAATCCAAGCAGTTGAGTGTTTATACTTTTATATTCAAAACCGGACATCGGCTCTTTCTCGATTTTCAAATTGCGAACATTCTTTCTTAATGTTCTGCCATAGTAAATTGAAGCTGCTCCGCTAAATGGAGTATTGTACGCTTCTGAAGAACGTATGCCTGATGACATTTGTAGCAAATGATGTATGGTCACTTTGTCCCAGCCGGGGCTCACTTTCAGCTCGGGAACATATTTTATAACCAGGTCGTCTTCCGAAACAATTTTCCCTTCAGCTATTGCTATGCCTATTAATGCGGACACATAAGATTTAGCCATAGAAAAAGAAGCAACGGTTGAACTTTCTTCATAACCGTCAAAGTACTTTTCATACAGAATGGTATCGTTGCGAATAATTAAAAAAGCTACGGTAGGTGATTCTTCTAGGAATGATAGTAAGGAAAAATCATTCCGCTTACTATTGACAATCTTAACCTGATTCTCTATACTCTTGCGTTGATCAGCATGAAAAAACTGAAATGGAGCGCCGGATTTATGTAATGGTCTCGATGGAAATATTTCATGATCGGTGATGTTGGAATAATTATACCATACAAACCTGCCGACTTTACATCCGGTACTGATGAACAAAGCCAAAAAAACAAATAAACAGATGATGCGTGATGTATTTTTAATCATATAGTTGATTGAATAACGAAAAAAAACAAAGAAGTGTTCAAGGCATTTGCCACTTAATTTCGACGTCCCAGTTTGATCTCATCTGAATGATCTCAGGATAATATATTACATTTTCCGGCTGTATCTTTTTCAAATAGTTCCCTGTATCCCAACGCCCATTCGAATTCTGATCCTGAATTATTTTTAATCTATATTTCCCGGCAGTGATAAAACCAAACTCAACAATCGTGTCGTTCATTATTGAAATCTCCTGATATACTCTGTCATTCTCATCAACCAATTGAACAATGGCAGGATAATTTCCCTCTGCCGACTTAAGATTTCCCGTTAAAGAAGCATAATCCGTTTCTTGTCTTGTCCTGAAAGTAGAAATTACTGTATCATTTTGAAGAGAAAAAATATCCGTAAACGCAGCCTCAGGTATTAAAACAATATACTGACTACCCGGTTTCCACACATTGGAGTATCTTAAACAAGTTCTGAGGGAGTCGGTAAAATAAAAAGATGCATCTGTAACTTTCACACTATCCTCAAG
>Ga0116144_10000321_pt1 | contig 64976 bp, 38 predicted proteins | sample AD_UKC035_MetaG_FD_89746 | JGI IMG/M metagenome (GOLD analysis project Ga0116144, IMG submission 89746) | Active sludge microbial communities of municipal wastewater-treating anaerobic digesters from USA - AD_UKC035_MetaG | ecosystem: Engineered > Bioreactor > Anaerobic > Digestate | place: USA...
AAGGCGGGCAGGATCAGTAGCGAGAGAAGCGTCAGGCGCCAGTGGATGAAGAGAATGACAAAGAAGTAGGCGGCGGTCAGGATGAAGTTGAAGACCAGTTTCGGCAGGTTGGTGCCGAAGGCGGTCTGGAGCAGGTAGATGTCATAGGTGAAGTGGGAGAGACGCTCGCCCAGCCGCTTGCGCTGGTTGAGTTCCAGGGGGGAGTTGAGATAGCGGCCGAAGACCTCCCGGCGCAGCTGGGCCACTATTTTCAAGGCGAATTTCCCGTTCAGGTACTGCTGGAAGTAGCCGATGACCGCCTTGACCAGGAAGGCGGCGGTCAGGATGGCCAGGATGCGGCTGAGAAGCAGCAGCGGCGGCATCCGGTTGACGACCCCGGCCAGTTGTTCCAGGCCGGGGCGCAGGCCGGCCGGCAGGCTGGCGGGAAGGTGGAGAGTACCGTGGTTGAAGACGACATCCAGGATGGGGCCGATGGCGGTGATCGAGATGCCGGCCAGGGCCGAGTTGACGATCATCAGTATCACCGTGGCCGTCATCATCCGCCAGGGAATCCGGATGTAGCGATTGAGACGGAAGACGTTCTTTCGGAAACTTTTCATGCCAGTTCCAGTATGCGCCTGGCCGCCCGCCGGGCCGCTCCCGGTTCGCCGAGGGATTCGCGCACCTTGAGAAATTGACGTTTCATCTCCTCCCGGCGCGCCGGGTCCCCGAGCAGGGCCAGCGTCTCCGGCAGGATAAGTTCGGGCCGGCAGCGGCCCTGGAGAAACTCCGGCGCCACCGTCCGGCCGGCCAAGATGTTGGTGATGCCGGCCTGGCGCACCCGTAGCATCGGCCGCAGCATCCAGTAGGTCGGCGCCGCCAGCCGGTAAAGAAGGATGAAGGGTACGCCCAGCAGGGTCAGTTCCAGGGTCACGCTTCCGGAGGCGGCCAGCGCCAGGTCGGCGGCGGCGAAGACCGAATATTTGTCGCCTTCGGGGAGCACCCGGATTCCGGCCGGCGGCCGCCAGCCGTCCAGCAGGCCGGGCCGGGCCGGGTAGAGCACCGTTTGCAGGTCAATCTTTTCCCGGGCGGCGGCCGCCGTCGCCGCCAGCACCGGCAGCAGGCGCCGCACCTCCGATTCCCGGCTGCCGGGCAGGAGCAGGAGCAGCGGCCGGTCCGGGTCCAGCCCGAGGCGGCGGCGGGTCTCCGCCGCCGGCCGGTCAGCCCGGACCTCGTCCAGGAAGGGGTGGCCGACGAAGCGGACCGGCACGCCGGCCCGCCGGTAAATCTCGGTTTCGAAGGGAAAAATGACCAGCACTTCGCGGCAGAGCCGGGCGATTTCCCGCACCCGGCCCGCCCCCCAGGCCCAGACCTGCGGGCTGATGTAATAAACGAACCGGCCGCCGTTCCCGGCTAGGCGCCGGGCCAGCCGGATGTTAAAGCTGGGCGAATCGACCAGCACCGTAAGGTCGGGCTTTTCCCGCCGTCCGGCGGCCGCGGCCCGATCCAGAAAATCGCGCCAGGCCGGCAGGCTCCGGACGACCTCAAAGAATCCGACCACCGCCTTTTCGGCCGGCCGGGCCGCCAATTTGACGCCGGCCGCCTCCATCAGCGGCCCGCCCACTCCGCAGAGATTGAGGCCGGGCGCGGCCTCCTTGAGGGCGGCGGCCAGCCGGCTGGCGTGAAAGTCGCCGGAGTGGTCGGCGGTTGAAATGAATATCTTCATCGGCCTCGCAGGGGCGGTCTTCTTCCGTCGCCCGGTCTTTTCCCGGAAGCGGTCAGCGCGCGGGGCCGGCCTCTTTCTTGAGGGCCAGGAAGCGGAGCCGGGCTGAGAGGGAGAGGCCGTCCCGGCTTCGTTCGAGCGCCAGCCGGTCCAGGTAGAAACCGTCCTCCCGCTGGAGCGCCTCGGCCAGGCGCACGGCCTCCTCGGTGTTGAGTCCTTCCAGGCGAAGGTCGAATCCCTCGGCCTGCAGGCCGCCGGTGAGTTCGCGGTAGACCGGTACCGCCGATTTGAGTTTTTCGGAGATGTTGAGCTGCCGGGCGGTCTGCTGGGCTACGGTGAGCAGGCCGGTGGCCCCGTCCGGGCGCAGTGCCCCTTTCAGACCGGAGCTGGACCGCTGGTAACGGGCATTGATCTCGAGCAGGTTGTCCAGGGAGTGCTGGGCGGCGGCCCGTTCCCGCTCCAGCCGCCGGGCCTCGCGCCAGTTGGGCGCGGCCACCAGGCCGACGGCCAGAATGTAGGCCAGCACCATGCCCAGGACCGGCACCCGCCTGTCTATTTTGGCCATGATCTTACCGTTACCGGCCCGGGCCGGCCTCCTTGAGTCCCAGGGTGAGCGGAAAACGAACCAGTCCCTTATCCACCTTCAGTTCGCCCAGGACCGGGTTGACGAAATCGCCGGAACGGGTCAGCGCCTTGACCAGCCGGTCCAGCTGGCCGGCCTCCGGCAAGGCGGCGTTGACGAGTACCCGGGTCCGGTCTATCTCCAGGTATTCGAGCGTCAGGGGCAGGTTTTCCGGGACCGCGACGGTAAAGCGGTTGAAACTTTCAAGCGGCGACAGGTCCGAGCGCACCAGCCGGGCGGCCGTTTCGTCGGCCATCAGTTGCGAGAAGTTCGCGTCGGCGCCGGCGGCCAGCGTCTTCTGGCGGCGCAGCTCATTGTCCACCCTGCGGTAGTCGGCCTCGGCCCGGCGGCGGGCCTGGGTGGAGAAGATGGTCAGCGCGGCCAGCACCAGCAGGGCCGCTGTCATGGCCAGGCCGCCGGCCAGACGCCGGTCCCGGTTCTGGCCGCCACCGCCGGGCAGGAGCGGGAAGGCCCGCGTCCGGCCGGCCCGGTCCGGATCAAGCTCCCGGGCCGGGTTGAATTCGACGCTCTCCACCGTTTCCGGGAGGCGGGCCGATCGGAGCAGGAGTTCCCGTTCTTCCCGTAGGCGCTCTTCAAATTCGGCCGGGCCGGACCGGAAGCTCCGGCCCATCGCGAAGCGTCCCTTCTGGAAGAGGGCCAGCCGGTGGGAGCGGCCGCCCCGGATCAGGAGAATGACCTGGTCGCGGCCGGCGGCCTTCAGGGAAGCGAGCACCGGTTCCAGCGTAACGAAGCGGGGCCGCCCGGGTTGAAGTGCCGCGGCTATTCTGCTCAAGTCCGCCTCGCGCGCCAGGAAGGCGGTCACCGGGAACGGGTCGTCCGGCGGCGCCAGGAAGCCGTAGCGATACTCCTCCAGGGAATCGGGCAGGACCGCGGCCAGTTCCTCGGGCAGGACCAGGGCCACCTGGCGCGCCTGCCGGAAGGGAAGGAAGACGGCCTTTTCCAGGACCAGTTCCGGGGCGAGAATGACCGTAACCCGCTCCCCCGGCCGCGCCTGGAATCCGTTCTTCAGCTCTTCCAGCAGCCGCTCCAGGCGGTCGGCCTCGAAGGAGACGGCGTCGCCGGCCTTTTGAAAGGGTCCGCCGCCGGCCCAGAGCCAGGCCCGGGTCTCCTCAAGGTAGAGGGTCGTCCGGCGGCTGAAGCCGCTGCCAGTAAAGAATCCGGCCACCTTTTTCATTGCGTTCGATTATGGCGTAAACGCTCTCCTGCCGCCCGGATTCGTCCCGGGCGGTCGATCGCACCGAGAAGACCGAGCTGCTGACGGTGAGCATTTTCTGTAATTGATTATAGAATTTTGGATCAATCTGGGCAAGTTTCAGGGCGTCGGCCGTCGATTCGTAGGGTCGGCCGTTGACCAGAAAATCGATCGGCAGGGATTCATCCTTGCCGAACATGGACTCAAGCACTTCCGCCGGCGCGGTGTTGAGGTTCAGCCGTTTCGAGAAGACGGTCAGGTACGGAAAGACCTTTTCGGTGATATCCGGACGGAATCCCTTGACCAGGGCCAGTTCGCCCAGGTTGTCCGGCAGCCCGTTGCGCGCCTGGTAGCCGTTGACGGCGTAATAATCCTTTTCGGCGCCGAAGGAACGCGGATCGTCATCGCCGTCAATCCAGTCGGCCAGCGAGTCGACGGCCTCCTTGGCCCAGTTGGGTGTCAGTCCCAGCCGCTTCAGAAGCGTTTCGAAGGCCTCCAGGCCGACCTCGCTCAGCTTGATTCCGGTATCGGTCCGGCCGCTTTCGGCCGGCGCCGTACCGACGGCCGGCTTGGCGGCGGGCGTCCCGGCCGCCGGCGACGGCTGGCCGCCGGCCGCCGCGGCCGGTTCAACAATCAGGAAGGCCAGCGGGAAGCGCCGTTCCTCGTCCTCGATCCGGACCTTCACCTCGACCCGGTCAAGGGCGTACTCGACCGGTTCATTCCAGGGCTCCTCGAGCGAATCGAATTCGCTGTTTTCGAGGTCTTCGAGCAGCAGGCTGCGGGCGTAATCGATGCCGGTCGAGGCGGCATTGACCAGGAGCGTCCGCTGCAGCAATTCGCGCGAGACGGAAAGTTTCGGCCGGAGAAAGAGGAAGAGTTCAACCGCCGCCAAGGCCAGTATCGCTATCAAGATCAGTGTCACTATCAAGACTTGCCCGGAGCGGCGCCAGCAGGCGGTATTCCTTGCCCCGCCGTTCCAGCTCGACCCTGACCAGCCGGGGCGGTCTTTTCTTCTCCCAGGATTCCTGCCATTCTTCGCCATCATAGTAGCTGAACCGTATCCTTTCGGCCTGGAAGACCGGTTCTCCCTCGACCGGCGGCGGCCAGACACCGGTATCGGCGCCGGTCTCCAGTCGGAACGAAGGGTCGGCCTTCCGGTAAACCAGCACGCTCTTTTCTCCCGATTCGACCTGCTGGTAACTGATTCTCTCCAGGGCCAGGTCGCCGGAGGCGGCCGTCAGGAAAGAAAGCGCGGTCTCGTCGCCCCGGAAGGATTCCTCGCGCGGAAAGACCGACTCCAGCTCCCCGTTCAGACGGTTGAGGAAGACCGCGACCGCCTCCTCCCGGCCGAGCCGCAGGCGCAGCTGCTGGATGGCCCGCAACGGCATGAAGTAACTGGCGAAAAGCACCCCGATGATGATCACCACCAGGGAAAGGGTGATCAGGATTTCGATCAGGGTGAAGCCCGCCCGGTCCCGCTTTCTCATGGCTTCGGGCTTTCGGTCCGGGTTCCGGTTCCCTCCCCGGCCCCGGTCTCTTTCTCGACGGGTTCCAGGGTGCTTATCCATACGACCGGTCCGGTTTCCCTGCGCGCCGGCGCGATCCGGGTGAACTTGAGGTCCGGCCGGGGCTCTTCGACGCTGGCCTCCCAGGCTTCCGTATCCGATTCCTCTTCGGTTGTCTCCAGGCCGGCCAGGGCGGCCCCGGCGGCATTGCCGGCCTGAATGGAGTCCTCCAGGTCGCGGAGGGCCGTCTGGCCCGTCTGGAGCCCCTGGCGGATCGAAACCAGCAGGAGGAGCAGGCCGGTGGCCATGATTAACACGCTCACCACCAGTTCGATCAGGGTGAAGCCGCGCTTATTCGTTTTCTTCCCAGTTCTTGAGGTCGGCATCGATTCCGGTTCCCCCCTCCTTGCCGTCCCGGCCGAGGGAGAGTATGTCATACTCGCGCCCGCCTTCGCCCGGCGCCCGGTAGAGGTAGGGATTGCCCCAGCCGTCCTTGGGAACCTGCTTCTTCTCGAGGTAGCCGCCCTCGCGCCAGTGCTTGGCGTCACCGGGCGCCTCAACCAGCGCCTGGAGCCCCTGCTCGGTGGTGGGATAGAAGCCGTTGTCCAGGTAAAAGAGGCGCAACGCGGTTTCCAGGTTCTGGATCTGGACCCGCGAGGTGGTTATCTTGGCCTCGTCGACCCGGCTGAAGAAGCGCGGCAGGGCAATCATGGCCAGCAGGGAGAGGATGATCAGGACCACCATCAGTTCCAGAAGGGTGAACCCGCGGCTGGATTTCCGGAGCGTTCTTTATTTAGGCATGGGCTTGTGACCGCGTTCGGCGCGGCCTCAGAGTTTGACGACGGTCTCCCGGAGCGGTTTCCGGTCGTCGGTTTCAGTGAAGGCGCCGTCCCGGGCCGGGTACCCGAGCGGCACCAGCATTAACGTTGTGAAAGCGCGGTCGAGATTCAGAAGACGATCGATGGGACCGGCGTGCAGGGCGCCGACCCAGCAACTTCCGACGCTCTCGGCGCGGGCGGCCAGGACCAGGTGGTCGATGGCGATGACGCAGTCCACCAGGTAGGCCAGGTCGCCGTGCGGTTCGTAGGGGCAGGCATACCGGCGGCCGCAGCAGGCCACCAGCACCGGCGCCCGGGCGATGAAGTCCTGCTGGTAGGCGGCTTCGGCGATCTGCTGCTTGAGGGCGGGATCCCTGACGACCACGAACTTCCAGGGCTGTCGGTTGTTGCCGGAGGGGGCGATCCGGGCCGAGTCCAGGATACGATCCAGCGTTTCTTCCGGGACCGGTCGGTTGGAGAAGGAGCGGATGCTTCGCCTGGTTCGGATGACTTCCTGAAAGTCCATCCAGAATCCTTTCCCCTGCTTCCCCCGGGAAGGGTCCCCCCCTTTGAAGAATCGAGAAGCGAGAATCGAGGCGGTGCCACTAAATCGTTTTTAAAAGATCAAAAAAATTCCCGGCCGTGGTTCAACTGCTCGACCGTGGGAGCGCCGTGAGCGAGCGAAGCGAGTCCCTCTCGCTCATTTACAGAATTCGTCTGAAATACGATTCAGAAACATCAGAGCCGTGAAGCCGTTCTATTCGAGACGATCCCGCCGTGAGCGAGCGAAGCGAGTCGAACGGTGCCGAAGGGGGGAGTCGGCGCCTCCGCCCGCCGGAATTACGGCGGGGCTCCGGTCGGCCACCCGGCCACGAAACGCTCCCTGATCGGTCGCCTTTCGTAAACGGCCTCCCCTCGACTCCCCGGCCGTGGTTAAAATGCTCGACCGTGGGAATGCCCTCGTTTCGAGGGTTGCCACCAACGTGCCGAAGGGGGGAGTCGGCGCCTCCGCCCGCCGGAATTACGGCGAGGCTCCGGTCGGCCACCCGGCCACGAAACGCTCCCTGATCGGTCGCCTTTCGTAAACGGCCTCCCATCGACTCCCCGGCCGTGGTTCAACTGCTTGACCGTGAGAGTGCCCTCGTTTCGAGGGCTGCCACCAAAGTGCCGAAGGGGGGAGTCGAACCCCCATGGGGATAAACCCCACTGCGCCCTGAACGCAGCGCGTATGCCAATTCCACCACTTCGGCATTTAATCGGTCCCGGCGCGGCCTCAAAACGAACCGGCGGCGGGACCAAGAGTATATTTTACCCGGTTTTGATCTTTCAGGCAAGATACTTATCCCGAAGGAACGGGAGCCGCCCTCCCGGTTTCAGCGCGCCGCGGCGGCCGGCGCCCTTGATTACCGCAGCTGGAAGCGGAGAGGCAGGATGGCCCAGTTGGCCTGGACGGGTTCGGCCTCGAAACGCCAGCGGCCGATCGTGCCGACCGCCACCAGGTCCAGGTCCGGATAGCCGGAACTCTTCAGGATCTCGACATCGCGGACGCTTCCGTTCGGTTCGACCCAGAACTTGAGCTCCAGGTAGGCCTCGACGCCGCGTTCGCGGGCCCAGTTGGGATAACGGGGCAGGGGACTGTAGACGCTCCGGCGCCGGCTGGCCGGTCCGGAGAGGGAGGCGTTGGTCCGGATCGGGGCCATCAGTCCGGCATCCTCGCCGGGAGCCCGGATGGCCAGGTCCACCCGGCCGCCGGGGGCCTCCGGGATCAGGTCAAGGTTCGGCAGCCGGGGCACGATCGGGGTGCCGGCCTCGGTGCTGGAGGCGCTCGGTTCGGAATGGCTGGCGAAGGCGGGCAGGTAGATGCGGATGGCGTCCGGGCCCGTCCGGCCGTCCAGGCGAACCTGGTCGCTCCGCATGAAACCTGGGGCGGGAGGCGGTTCCGGAGCCGGCAGCGGCGCCAGTTCCACCGGCAGCTGGTGAAACTGGAATTGCCGGTTCGGGAGGGCCAGGGCAAAGACCAGCAGCAGGACCAGGTGGAAGAAGAAGGAGATGGTCAGCGCTTTCTGAAAGAGTTTCATGGCCGGCCGGCCGCTGACGGGTCAGATTTCCGGACTGGTGGCGATGATCAGCCTTTCAGCCCCCGAAAGGCGGGCCAGGTCGAGCACCTGGACAACCAGGCCGTGGCGGGCCGACTCGTCGCCCTTGACCAGCAGGATGAAATGACCCTGGCGGCTCTGGATTTCGAGCGCGTTCTTCAGCTCCTCGACCGATACCTGCCGGTCCCGGAAGAAGATGCGGTCGTCGGCGGTTACCGAAACCACCACCGGCTTGGCCACGCCGGGTTCGGTCGTCTTGGCCTCCGGCAGCTTGATCTTCAGGCCCGGCTGCATCAGGAAACTGGAGGTGAGCATGAAGTAAATCAGCAGGTTGAGCACCATGTCGATCAACGGCGCCATGTCCAGCTGCCCGTTGGTGATCCGGTAGTGCCTTGGGAACTTGATCGTCTGCATCTGATGGCGGCGCGCTCTTATTCGGCCGGCGCTTCCCTCATGGCGAGGAGCTGGATGAGCCGGCTGGCGCTCTTCTCCATCTCGGTGACGATGGCGTTGACCCGGCTGACGAAATAGTTGTAGGCGACATAGGTCGGGATGGCGACCACCAGGCCGGCCACGGTGGTGATCAGGGCCTCCCAGATGCCGCCGGCCAGGTCAGCCGGGTTGACCAGGCCGCTCTTCATCTGGATGACCATGAAGGCCCGCACCAGCCCGGTCACCGTGCCCAGCAGGCCCAGCAGGGGCGAGACGGTGGCCACGGTGGCCAGGATGCCCAGGTATCTTTCCAGGTAAGGGATTTCGAAGGAGGCGGTCTCCTCGATCGCCTCGCGCACCTCCTCCGGCCTCCGGTCATGGCGCAGCAGGCCGATTTTGACGATGCGCGGCACCGAGCCGTTGGTCTGGTCGCAGAGTTCGATCGCCTCCACGATATTGTTGCGGCGGACGGGTTCCTCGACCTTGCTGAAGAAGGCGTCGCTGCTCACCTGCTCGCGGTGCAGGCTGATGGCCCGTTCCAGGATGACGGCCAGGGAGAGGATTGAACAGAAGATAATCGGGATCATCAGGATCCCGCCCTTCAAAACCAGTTCTCCGAATCCGAACATAGCGGTGGCGGCGCCGTCCCGGTGCGTTTGTTTTTGCTTCGCCCGGCCGGACGGCGCCGTTTTTTGATCGGCCGGACGAAACTTAAGCGTGGCCTGGTTACGGCCGCCGGTTTTTGGCGGCGGCCGGAAGTATTATAATGTGCGGAGAAGCGTTCTGTAAAGGTCGGCGTATGCCTGGACCATCTGCTCCCGGGAGAATTCCCGCGCCACCCGTTCCCGGGCCCGGCCGCCCAGTTTGGCCCGGAGCTGGGGTGTCTCGACCAGCTGGAGCAGGCGTTCGGCGATCTGCTGGGGATTGGCCGGCTCCACCAGAAAGCCCTCCTGGCCGTCGCGCACCACTTCCGGGATGCCGGAGACGGAGGTGGCGATCACCGGCAGTCCGTAGGACATCGCCTCCAGCAGGGCGACCGGCATGCCCTCCCAGAGCGAGGGCATCACGAAGAGGTCCAGGGCCGAGTAGAAGAAGCGCAGGTTCTTGTGGAAGCCGGGCAGGGAGACCACCGAACTCAATCCGAGATGCTGGGCGAAGCTGACCAGGTCCTTGCGCAGGGGCCCCTCGCCGGCGATGACCAGGCGCAGGTTGGCGTGGCCGGCGTAAACCTCCCGGAAGGCCGGCAGCAGGTACTGGTAACCCTTGGGCGTGCGCAGGTTGCCGACGGCGCCCACCACCACCTGGTCCGGGGTGAAGCCGAGGGCGGCCCGGGCCCGGTCGCGGTCAACCGGCTGGACGGTTTCGACGCCGTTGGGTATGGTGATCACCTTCTCCGGCGGCAGGTCGGCCTTCTTCAGGAGCATCTGGCGGCCGGCCTCGGAGTTGCTGACCACCAGCCGGCACATGGGGCCGGTGATCTTGTCGAGGAGGTTATGGTAACTGCGGCGCCAGGGATCGGTGGAACGCTGGCTGGAGATGATCAACGGCACCGAGGCGGTCCAGCCGGCCAGCCGGCCCAGGAGGTTGGCGCCGAAGAGGAAGGTGTGCAGGATTTCCGGCCGCTGGGCCAGCAGGAAGCGCAGCAGGCGCAGCAAGGCGAAGAAGGCCTCTCCCCGGCTTTCGATGCGCAGGGAGTGAGCCGGGATGCCGGCCTGGCGGGCGAGCCGGTGGAGCGGGCCGACGGGTTTGATGGTCAGGATGATCGGGGTGAATTCGTCGCGGGGCAGCGAGGCGGCCAGCGTCAATATCATCTTCTCGGTGCCGCCGATCCGGCCGTCAACCGTGAAGAAAATGATCTTGGTCATGAGGCCTCCCACCTTATGTTTTCAGGACTTCTTCCGTTTTCCGGCCGCCCGCCGTTCGGCCAGGGTCTTGAACTCCGGCTGGTAGCCGTACTCGGCCGCCACCTCCTCCGGCGGCCGGCCGGTCCGGGCGGCCGCCGCCAGCGCGCCGGCGGCGCTCCGACCGGGACGGGCCAGCCGTTCGACCTCCGGACCGGCGAGGGCGAAGAGCGGTTTTCCGGCCGCCGCGGCCAGGCCCTTGGCCGCGGCCAGGCCGAAGCGGAGGCCGGTCCAGGAGCCGGGACCGCGGTGCGCGGCGAAGAGGTCAATCTGCTTAAGAGTCAGCCCGGCCTCGGCCAGGAAGGTCTCCAGCTCCGGCCAGAAGCCGGTCAGCAGGTCACCTTCGAAGGTGCGTTCGGCCAGAAGCCGGCCATCCTCGGCCAGGGCCAGGCTGTGGACCGGCCCGGTGGTGTCAATTGCCAGTACGGTCATGATCACCGGCCCGGGGCTTAACGTGTAATCTCGACCAGGGTGGCCGAAACCAGTCCCAGCGGAGCCTTGGCGGTAAAGTAGAGGGGAAGGCGTTCCGCGTCGTTGGAAAAGAAGATCCAGAGGGTGCCCCGCTGGAAGGGCAGGGTCTTGTAACTGGTGTCCGGTTCCACCACCAGCGTGTCCCAGACCCGGCCCATCACCCGCAGGTAGGAGCGCCGGGTCACCTTGACCGCGATCCGGTACTCGCGGCGGTCCATGTAGAGCGGTACCGTGAGGGTGGAGCCGACCTGCAGCTTCTGGCCGCGCAGGTAGTAGATGATGGAGAGCGGGTCCTGGAAGAAGCCGGAGGTTTTGATCCGGTCCGACTTCTTCTGGCTGCGGTTGCGGTCGTACTCGAACTTGTCCAGTTTCCAGGTTCCCTCGGGCGGCGTCCGGCTGAAGTCGACCGTCTCGGCGATTCGTTCCTCTTTGCTGTTGGAGCGGTAAAGGTAGCGGCGGGGCAGGAAATCGCTGACCGCCGGGTAGGAGTCGATGTTGGCGGTGAACGGGTAGAGTTTCTTGAAGAGGCCGCCGGTCTCCATGTAGGCCTTGAGGTGGTAAGTGGACTCGCTGTCCACCGAGGCCGCCTCCTCGACCGAAACGTTCATGAAGCCGCCGGAGACCACGTTCCACTTGAGCTGGTAGCGCAACGTCTCCCCGGCCCTGGGCGCGGCCTCCAGGCCGGCCGTCCCGGCCAGCAGGAGCGCTGCGGTCAGCGGGATCAAGATTGATTCGGCGCGCATGAAACTAATTTTAACCTATTTGCCCGGCCGCTGTAAAAGTGCTAAACTACCCCATGGCCAGGGTTTGAGGAAGGTCCCATTCCGCCTGGCAGCGCGGGGCGCTCCCTGGCCGGCGCCGCGCCTGCGATCCGGGAGGCCTTAATGTTAAACGAGCTGGAACTGGTGATGCGCCTGGTGCTGGCGGCCGCCCTGGGCGGCATCATCGGTATCGAACGGGAGAGCCACGGCCGGGAGGCCGGCTTCCGGACCATGATCCTGGTCTGCGTCGGCAACTGCCTGGTGCTGGTTATTTCGCTCCAGATGATAACCCTGGGCGGGGCCGCCGGCACCTTCGCCTCGGTGCCGGCCCTGCGTCTTGACCCCTCGCGCATCGCCGCCGGCGCCCTCACCGGCATCGGCTTCCTGGGCGCCGGGGCCATCATCCAGGACCGCCGCCGCATCCGGGGCTTGACCACCGCGGCCTGCCTCTGGGTGGTGACCGCCATCGGACTGGCCGTGGGCGGCGGCTTCTACGCGGTGGGCCTGGCCGCGGCCGCGATCACCCTGATCGCCCTCTACTTTCTGCGGCCGCTCGAACACCTCTTCAAGCGCGACAATTACAACATCCTGGTCATCCAGCAGGCCGGCGAGACCACCCCGGAATACTATGTCAGGGAACTCAAGCGCTGGCCGCTGGTCATCCTCGGCACCCGGATCCGGGTCGAATCGCCGCCGCCGCGCACCGAGCTGGAGTTCATGGTCCGCTACAAGGAGGGCAACCTGGCCGACCAGGTTGTTCCCCACCTGATGAAGCTGCCGGGGGTGAAGCTGGTGGAGTGGAAATAAAAAAGGCCGCGGCCCGGGATTCCGGTCGTGGCTTTCTTCCCTGAAACAGGAAACCGGGCAGGTTGCGTTATTTTCAACCTGCCCGGTCCTTTTTTAAAATCTTACTTCACAGCGGACTTCAGCGCGCTGCCAGCCTTGAAGACAGGGACCTTCTTGGCGGCGATGGTGATCGTCCTGCCCGTGCGCGGGTTGCGACCGGTGCGGGCCTTTCTCCTTACGACCTTGAAGGTTCCAAAACCGACCAGGGTGACGGCCTGACCTTTCTTCATCGAAGCGGTGATAGCATCCAGGGTGGCATCAACGGCGGCGGCGGCGTCCTTCTTCGTGGCGACGGCCTTGGCGACGGCATTTACCAGCTCAGCCTTGTTCATTTAAATTCACCCCCTTTCTTTTTTGAATTTTCCAGGGTCTTGCGAACCCGGAAATTCGATTTTAAAGGTATTGTACCTGCTGATACGGTTTTTGTCAAGTGGGCAAAGGAAAAACGGCGGGTTGATTTCCTGGAAAGCAATCAGGACAAGGGAATAGGCGGGGGCATACCAGCGCATCGCTTGCCAGTCAAGGTAAAAACGGCCGGACCGTTTTGATTTTTAAAAGGGCCGGTTTTCCATCTTAAAAACGGCCGGATCCGGCCGGCGGTGTAGTATAATAATAGCCAGGGCCCATAGCTCAGCGGCAGAGCAGGGGACTCATAATCCCTTGGTCGCAGGTTCGATCCCTGCTGGGCCCACTTTTACGCTTCTTGTACAAAGCAGGGATCGAAGAGAGCGAAGTCAGGTGACGCGACTGATTAAGGAGCGTTGCCAGCGGGTGGCCGACCCGAGCCGCAGTGGGAGGCGAGGGCGCCGATCCCGTCCTGCTGGGCCCACTTTTACGCTTCTTGTACAAAGCAGGGATCGAAGAGAGCCGTGAAGTAGAGCGCTTCGACCGAGCTCAGCGCACACTTCACGGCCATGAAGCGTGCTTCGCTCTGCTTCATGGCGATCATTGTTTCTGAATCTTATTCAGACAAACCAGCGAATGGCCGACCCGAGCCGCAGTGGGAGGCGAGGGCGCCGATCCCGTCCTGCTGGGCCCACTTTTAAGCTTCCTGTATACCCTTCCAACTCATTTCCGCGCTTCAATAACCAACGAAGTTCTCGGTTTTGACCCGGCCGGGAACGCAGCCGATTTCGCTGCAGAGCTGTTTCATGGTCCAGGTCATGGAAGGCGGGCCGTAGATGAAGAAGACCTGGTCCTGGATGGCCCTAAGGTTGCCGCTGACCAGTTCCTGGTTGATATATCCGCTGAAGAAGCGGGGGTCGTGCGCCGCCTCGCCGGTGATGGTGTAGATGATCCGCAGGTTCGGGTTGGCCGCCGCCCAGGCGTCCAGCTCGGCCTTGAAGGCGATCTCCTCAGCGGTCCGGTTGGAGTAGAAGAGGTTGATGCGCGTATCCAGCCGTTTCTCCATGACGTGCTCGATGATGGAGATGACCGGCGTGATACCGATGCCGCCGATGAGAAAGGTGATTTCGCGGTAATCATCCTGGAAGACGCAGTTGCCGAGCGGCCCCTGGATCTGGACCCGGTCGCCGGGCTTGAGGGCGGCCAGGCGCCGGGAGAAGACGCTTTCGCTCAACCGCTTGGTGAATTCGAGATAAGAGCGGCCGGGCGCGCTGGAGAAGGAGAGGAATTTGTTGAGCTCCTTGTCGTTGCGGTCCGGGGCGAAGTTGACCTTGAGGAACTGGCCGGGCAGAAAGGCAAAGGGCTCCCCGGTCGTGAAACGGAAGCTCTCGACGGTGCCCGTCCGCCGGATGCGTTCGGTCAGTATCGCTTCGATATTATTCACCGCGCCTCGCCTGGTTATGAATATAATGGGCTGTCGGCTTTCGGGAAGATATTATGCCGGAGATGTTCGTTCCGGTCAAGTTCCCGGCCGGTTTACAGCAGGGAAAGGGTGAGGCGGAACACCTCTTCCAGCCAGCCGCCGTCCCAACGGTGCGGGTGGCGGAGGTCATCCCGGTAAAGGTGGGGGACGCCCGTTTCGAGCAGCTTCCGGCGGGCGGCCTCGAGATCGGGTAGAAAAAGATCGCCGCCGGCCAGGAGCAGACGCGGCCGTTCTTTAAGTTCCGGGTCGGCCGTTTCGGCCAGGTCCAGCAGCCGGTAGCGTCTCAGGTTGGTTTCATCGCCGAAGGCCGTTTCCATTTCCGGGTCTGAGAGGCTGTCGTAGAGAAAGGGCGCGTCCCAGGCGGCGGCCGCCGCGACCGATTCCGGATGGCGGAAGAGAAAGGCGGCCGCGCCCCAGCCGGATTTGCTGAAGCCGATCAGAAGCCGGCGCCGCGGCGCGGCCCGCGGAACGCCGGAGACCCGGCCGTTGACCAGGTCGAGCAGTCGGCTTTCCTGGCGGACGGTGCCGTCGGGCCGGTCGGCGTACCAGGGCATCTCCGGGAAGTCCGGGAAGAGGCAGGTTATCCGGTAGCGTTCCGCCAGGCGCCGGTCGGCGGCGGCTTGAAAGGGGTCGCCGAACCGGCGGCGGCCGGCCGCCGCCACGGGCAGGAAGAAGGCGGCGGCTTCCGGGGCGGAGGATTCCGGATCGAGGCGGCGGCAGTCCATCTTCAGCCCCCGGCGCGGTCTTTTTTCAGTAAAGGGCGCCCTGCTCCCGGAGCCGGGCCTGGATTTCGGAGACCGGCACCTCGGAGACCGGAATCCGGCCCCGGGCCGCCAGGGCGGCCGCGATGCCGGCGGCCTGGCCGGTCGCCATGCAGGTGGCCATGACCCGGATGGAGGACATCGCCTGGTGAGTGGCCGAAATGCAGCGGCCGGCGACCAGGAGGTTGCGGCTGCCGCGTGGGACCAGGCAACCGTAAGGAATGTTGAACCAGTCGCCGGCGGGCGGCCGGAGGCTGCTCATGCCCGTTTCGGAAGTCTTCGGCAGCCGGTCCCGGTACTTTTCCAGCATCGGGCAGGGCAGCGTGGACGGACAGTCCTGGTGGCAGTAATGGATATTCCCGGTGGTGTAGCCGAGCGGGCAGTGGATGTCGATGCAGTAAGCGCAACGGGCAATGCTCGTCTCCGACTTGCGTCCCTCAAGCACGTCCCCGGCCGAGAGGGTGGCCAGCCCCTCGATCTGGCGGGTTTCCCGCACGCCGGCGTTGGCCGGGCTGGCGGCCAGGTAGCTCTTTTCGAAGCCGGCCACGTTCCGGCGCAGGAACTCGACGATCCGGTGGGTCTCCCGCCGCAGGAAGAGCTCGGCGGCGGTCAGCTCGGCGGTCCGGGTGGCGTCGCCCGGAAACCGGGTCAGGTTGAAGGTATGTTCGCCCGGCCGGATGGTGCTGCCCTTGCCGCCCAGGGACTGGTTGTAGATGGTCAGTTCGCCCCGGTCGCGCAGCTCCTTCAGGCGGGCGTGCGCCTCCCGGCGGACCTCGGGCGTCAGGCGCGCCTCGTCAATGCCGGCGACCCGGAAGATACTGCCCATCGACTGGCCGCGGCCGTCTTCTGGGCGTCCCTTTTGAAAGGGTAGACCGCTCCAGGCGGCCAGGTCGGCGTCGCCGGTGGCGTCGACGAAGATCCGGCCTGATAGGAGGCCGCGGCCGTCCTTGCTGGCGATCTCGAGGCCGGTCAGCCGGCCGGACCGGGTCCGGACGCCGCAGGCGAAGGTGTGGAAGCGCAGGTCGACGCCGGCCTCCAGCATCAGCTGGTCGGCCGCGTACTTGAAGAGTTCGACGTCGAAGGAAATGCCGGGCCGGCGGCGGGCCTGCTCCCAGGCCGGCGCCGTCCCGTCGAGGCTGGCCATCCGATTGATCAGGCGTTCCAGGAAACCGGTGACCGCCGGCTGCCCTTCGGTGACGTAGTGGCCGAGGATGGAGCCGATCTGGCCGGCGGTGGCCATGCCGCCAAGGAAGCCGTAGCGTTCCAACAGGCGGACTCGGGCGCCGGCCCGGCCGGCCGCCCAGGCGGCCGCCAGCCCGGCCGGGCCGCCGCCGGCCACGATCACCTCGAATTTTTCAGACGCGACGCGGGCTCCGTTCTTCATGGCTTTCTCCGGATGGACGGGTGAAAAGAAGGCGTTTGGCTTAACGGTTAGAATATCAAAAAGGCGGGCGCTTGGCAAGCTGTCGGGCCGGCCCCCGGCCTCGCTTAATGACTGCCGGCCCGGAACTCCTCCAGGCTGACGAAACCGTCGCGGTCGGTCTCCCGCTGCTTGATGAATTTCCGGCGAGCCTCTTCGGGGCCGATCCGGCCGCCGGTCTAATACTCCTGGCCCCCGGCCTTGGGCAGCAAATTGACGCGGAGGCCGCGGTCGGGAGGCACCGGTCCGGCCAGGTCGGCGCCCAGCAGCCGCGGTTTCAGGGCCGGAATATCCAGGCCGAAACGGGCCATGATGGTGGCCGGGACGTCGGAGAGGATGCCGGACCTTTTTACCTGGCGGTCATTGGTGGCCAGCCAGCCGTCGGGGGCGTTGGAGTGGCTCGTGGCGTTCGGATCGAAGCCGTGGTCAACGTTGACATAGACCAGGGTCGACTGGTAGAGGTTCTCCTGCTTGAGCCACTCGATGAACTTGCCCAGCCATCGGTCGCACTCGATGATGGCCTGGACATACTCGGGGCTGCCGCTGCCGAAACTGTGCCCCTCCTTGTCCGGATCGGCGAAGTGGATGAACATGAAGAAGCGGTTTCCCTTGACGTCGGACAGGTACTTGAGGGCCAGCGGTCCGGTCTGACCGGCCTTGCGGTCGCGGGCGTCGAAGAGGTCTATCTGTTGTTTGGCCAGGTAGAAGGTGTCGCCGGGGATCCTGATCCTGGCCAGGGCGGTGTCGGTGATGGTTTTGGACTTGCGCCTGGCCTTGGCCACCTCGGCGGCGGTGGCCTCCTCGGGACTCCGGCCGCCGACGTTCCCGGTCTTGCTGGAGAGGAAGACGGTCTTGATCCGGTCGCGGCCGAAATGCTGCTCGAGGCGCTCGAAGACGGTATATCCCTCGGGTACCGGCCGGTACTTCTGGTTGGTGACGGTTCCGGTGGTCAGGGCGTCCAGGCCGGTGAGCATTTCGACGTGGCCGGGCTTGGTCGAGGTGGCGTGGCCGACCACCTGGATCTCCTGGAAGGAGCCTTCGGCGGCCAGGGCGGCGATATTGGGCAGTTTCGACTCCTTCAGCAGTTCCCGGACGGTCCGGCGGTCGGCGCCGTCCCAGGAGACCAGGATGGCGTTGCGGGAGGGGGTCAGGCCGGCCGGGGCGGCCGCTGTCTGGCCGAAGAGGGGAGTCCGGGCCAGGAGGAGTCCGGTCAGCAGCAGGAGCAGGGCGGCGCCGCGGCGGTGCTTTAGTTTCATGTTCGTCTCCATTATCCAGGGGTGCGCGAGTGCCGGGGCCGCTTTGACGGCCCGGTTCTCAAGGTAAAAAAATAAACATTTTAAATGGGCGGCCCCTTTCTGTCAAACGAAACGGGCACGCTTGAAGGTCCTTTATTTATCAGTTGAGTTTCCCGAGATTTCGTTTATCCGGGCGCGCGCGGCCGGCTTTTCCGGTCCGGTTTTCCCGCTTTCACCCCGGGTATCTTGAGTCGCCCGGCTTGACGCCGCCCTTCTTTTTAAGTAAAAAGTATTAGTATAATTGATTCGGATGGTTTTGTTTTGCACGAAGAACATACTTTATCGATTCATCTCTTTTACAAAAGCGCGAGGCCTTCATGAAGATCCTGAAGCGGTCAATCATAATGGTCGCGGCCGCCTGGGGCCTGCTCGGAGCGTCCCTTCTTTTCGGGGCCACGCCGGGGAGCCTGAAGTGGACCTGCAGTTACGGCGGCACCAACCGGACCTCGCCGGCGGTGGCCCGGGACGGCACCGTCTATATCGGCGGCAACTCCGAATTCAAGGCGATCAACCCCTCCGACGGCAGCATCCGCTGGCGCTTCACCGTGGCCGGGAACGAGTTCCACGCGCCGCCGGTCATCCTGCCGGACAACGGCCTGCTGGCCGGGTGCAGCAACGGCCACCTTTACTGCCTGAATCCCGGTGGCGGCCTGCGCTGGGAGAAGACGATGGGCGGGAGTACCATCAACCAGCCGGCGGCCGTCTCCGGGGACGGGATCATCTACCTGGCCTACGGCTCCACCCTCTATGCCATCGCGTCCGAGGATGGCGAGACCCTCTGGTCGACGCCGGCCTCCAGCGGCATCAACACCACGGCGGTCATCGGCCTGGACGGGGCGATCTACGTGCCCAGCACCGGGACGGCCCGGAAACTGTACGCCTTCTACCCGGACGGCAGCTTGAAGTGGGAGGTGGTCGTTCCGCAGGCGGATTCTTACGGCAGCGGGGCGATGCTCGGGACGCCGGCGGTCGGAAGCGACGGGACCATCTACCTGGGCGACTCCGCCGGCAACCTGCGGGCGGTCAACCCGGACGATGGTTCGGTCCAGTGGCTCACCTACTTCATCGACCGTTCGCCGATGATGAACCAGCCGGTCGTTCACAACAACGGCTATCTTTACATCGGCTGCACCAACAGTGCTCTCTACGGGATCAATCTTTCCAGTCCCGGCGGGGGCAAGTCGACCCTCTTCCCGTCGGGAGCGACGCCCAGCACGCCCTGCATCGGGACCGACGGCACCCTCTACTTCGGAGTCACCTGGCAGACCACCTACCACACCTATAACCTTTATGCGGTCAATCCGTCGCTGGGCGTGATATGGACCTACCTGGTCGGCAAGGAGATGTACTCGTCGCCGGCCCTGGGTCCGGACGGAACGGTCTATATCGCCGGCGCCGGCGGCAACCTCTACGCGGTCAACGCCGAGAATGGCGGTTACCGGAAGGGAGCGGCCTGGCCGAAGTTCCAGCACGACACCTTCAACACCGGCAACGCCCTCAACAGCACCCTGATCCGCTGCGAACCGCCGAGTTACAACTTCGGCGGCGTCAGCCTGGGCGGACAGGCCCGTAAGACCTTCACGCTGACCAACCTGGACACCGTCAACCACGCCATCGGCCAGCTGTCGGTGCTGGAGGGGGTCAACTCGGAGACGGAGTTCGTCATCTCCGAGGACCTGGCCTCGGGACAGACGCTGGCCCCGAACGAGTCGAAGTCCTTCACGGTCACCTTCCGGCCGGTTCTGGTCGGCCGCCGGAGTTCTTCGATCCGGATACCCTCGGGCGAGATGAACATGGCGGCGCTGGTGGGCGGCAACGGCGGCGGCGACGGCAAATCGGCCCTGCTGGTCCGGGTTCTGGACGGCTCCAACTCTCAGTTCCTGGCCGGCGTCGAGGTGACGCTGGAAGACACGGGCCGGGTGACCGACGGCAACGGCGAGTGTATCTTTACCGCCCTGGATGCCGGCGACTACGGGATCGGCCTGGCCCGGGCGGGCTACCTGCCGACCTCCCGGAACCTTACCCTCCCGGCCAGCGGCAACCTCTTCCAGGAGTTCATTCTCTACCCGGACAATTACAGCATCCCGACCGTGGCCGAGGTGGCCTCCCGCTACCCGCCGGACGCCAACTTCATGGACGGGGTGGACTTCAACGTCGAGTTCACGGCCACCATCGCCTGGTCCGGCCAGACGCCCGCCAGCGTGCGCTTCATCGCCCCGAACCGGACCCAGGAGATCACCGCCAGCGATACCGGGCCGGTGGCGGCGACCTTCAACATGGGGCGCGATTTCGGGGTGGGCGGCCGCCTCGGGGTCCAGGCGGTGACCGGCGGCGCTGGGATATCGGAGATCAAGGAGGCCGATTTCCTGGTCATCAAGAAGATGCCGCTGCTGCCCCTGCGGCCGGTTGACCTGGGCGGCAACTTCAGCTACTCGGCCTCGGCCGGCCTGAACTGGAACGTCTTCTCCGAAGGGGCCGACGCCGGGGCCATCCCTTCCGACATCCCCTTCTTCGGGAGCCAGCCCTTCATCATGAAGCTGATCCCGACCATCTCGGGCGGCGCCGGCAGCGACGGCAGCGCCGAGATCGGCCTGGAATTCGAGGGGCTCCAGCAGGAGAAGAAGATCGACTCCGGGAAGTTCGCCGGCTTCTCCTTCAGCCTGACGCCCAAGGTGGACATCGAGGGCGAGTACGTGGCCGAGGCGAGCGAGTGGGACTGGGCCGGTTACGTCGGCCTGAGCGGCGAGGCCTCCTTCAGCAAGTCCTGGCCCTTCGTGGTCATGGCCGGGCCGGTGCCCATCCCGACCTACGCCAAGGTCAGCCTCTCGGTCTCGGCCGACCTGAGCCTGGGCATCGTCACCCTTTCGCCGCTGGAACTTAACGGCCGCTTCGCGATCGGTCCCTATGTCCGCGGTTCCCTGGGCGTGGGCGCCGACGAGATCTTCGCGGTCGAGGGCTGGGTGGGCGGCGGGGCCGACTTCGGCCTCCAGTTCCCGGAGGAGCCGACCCTGGAGGAGTTGGGCGTTTACGTGAATGCCGGATTCACCGTTTACGCCCTGCTCTTCACCTGGGAGACCGAGGCGCTCCACTGGGACTGGTCGCTGATCGACGGCGCCGAGTCGGTCAGCCGGCCGCTGGCGCTGGCCCGGGTCGAGCCGCGGCCGCTCCCCCGCGATTACCTCGCCCATCCCGATTACGGGAGCTTTAACGGCGGGGAGTCCGGCCGCGCCGCCTTCTCGGTGGCCGAGGGCGGCGCCGAGGTGAGTTACGCCGCGCTGCAGACGGCCGCCTTCCCCTACCCGGAGGCGGACCTGGCCGCGGCCGATTCCCAGCTCTACGCGGTCTGGCTGACCGACGACCCGGCCCGCGCCTCGCTGAACCGGACCAAGCTGGTCTTCTCGAAGTACGACGGGAGCGCCTGGAGCGCCCCCCAGGCGGTCTGCGACGACGGGACCGCCGACTTCCACCCGAGCCTGGTGATGTTCAGCGACGGCTGGGCGGCGGTCGCCTGGGAGAACGGCGACCGGGTCCTGCCGGACACGGCCGGCTTCGAAGAGGTCAAGCAGAACCTGGAGATCTGCGCCGCCCTTTACGACCCGGCGGCCGGCGCCTGGCTGCCGCCCCACCGCTTCACGACCAACAATTACCTGGACCGCAACCCCAAGATCTCGGGATTCGACCGGAACCACCTGCTGGTTCTCTGGACGGCCAACCCGAACAACCACGTCACCGGCAACGCCGCCAACCCGAACAGCATGTACGCCTCCTACCTCTCCGAACGGAGCGGATACGACACCAACTGGGCGCCGCCCCAGATGTTCTGGAGCGTGGGCTACCCGGTGCTGAAGTACGACGCCCTTTACATGCCCAGGCAGGAGAGCGGCATGATCAACGGCCTCATGGCCAGCCTGGACATGGACGGGGATACCTCGACCACCGCCGACCGGGAGATCTGGCGGGTCCACCATTACGATAACCAGTTTGGTTTCTACTGGGACAGCCCGAACCGGAGAACCTACGATTCAGTCCCGGACGAGAACCCGCAGTTCTACATCGGGCCGGAGGGTTTGAGTTACTACATGTGGCTGAAGGATAACCAGATAGTCAAGATTCGGGCCTGGTATGGTGACCTGTATGGCGCCGTTCATACCTTTGACGAGTACAACAGCAACCTGACCGGATTCCGGGTGGTCAAAAGTCCGGGCGGCCGGGTGGCGGTGGGCTGGGCCGAGGCCTCGGAGTACGGGAGCGACCTCTGGACGATCTTCTACGACCCGGCCACGGCCGCCTGGGGTGAGCCGCAGCAGCTGACCCACGACAGCGCGGTCGAGAAGTTCCCGGTCTTCGCCTTCTTCGGGGACGACCGGCTGGTGAGCCTCTACGACCGGAAGGAGATGAGCCAGCTCCAGGCGGCGCGCACCACCCCCGGCGGCCGGGCGGCGCTGGCCTACACGCCCAGTTACGGGCCGACCGGCCTCTATGCGCTGACCTACGCGGTCCGGACCGATATCGCCCTGCTGCCGGGTTCGCTGACGATCGATCCGGAGAACCCGGCGCCGGGGCAGGAGTGCCTGCTGTCGGTGACGGCGGTCAACAACGGCAACACGGCCGCCAACAACGTCCCGGTAGCCTTCTACCAGGGCGACCCGGCCGCCGGCGGCATCCTGATCGGACAGGTGGTGATTACCGGCCTGATGCGCCCCGGCGACTCCCAGACCGTCACCCTGCTCTGGACGGTCCCGGCCGAGGTGACCGGGACGGTGACCATCTACGCGCTGCTGGATCCGGCCGCGGCGGTGGCCGGCGACGATACCTCCAACAACCGGCTGGAGCTGGCCCGGGTGAAGCCGGACCTGCGGGCGGCCTGGCTGGCCTCCCGGAGCCTGACGGCCGGCCTGCTTTCGCTGACCGGCCGGGTGGAGAACCCCGGGGTGACGGCCGCCGGCCCCTTCCAGGTCCAGATCCGGAAGGACCGGCCGGACGGCGAACTGCTTTACCAGCAGGACTTCGACGGCCTGGCGGCCAAGGCCATCGGCGAGTTCAATTACCGGTGGGAGAGCGGCGGCGTCGCGGCCGACTGGCTCTACCTGCTGGTGGATACCGGTGGCGCGGTGGACGAGTTGAACGAAGGGAACAACACCTATATCCTGAAGCTGAATGCCTACCAGAAGGGCGACGTCAACCGGGACTGGAAGGTCAACATCGCCGACGCGATCCGGGCCGAGGCGATGTTCCTGGGTATCTACGCGCCCGACCCGGGCCTGGCCGACATGAACGGCGACGGGCTGGTTGACCTGGTTGACGTGAAGCTGCTGCTGGAGCGCTGTGCCAGCTGGCTGGAGACGCAGTAGGCGGGCGGCCGCCCCGCTTCAGAAGCGGCCGAGCGAGTTGAGGGCGGCGGCCAGTTCGTCCGGCCGGGCCGTTCCGAAGAGGACCCGGCGGCCGTTCTTCAGTTCCAGCTGGAGGCCCCGGTCGCCGGAGACGTTGTAGGCGACGTTGCGGCCGTTCCAGTTGGTCCGGATGCCCCAGCCGCCGTACTCCATGATCGGCCGGTAGGTCCGCGGGTAGGCCTTCCCGACTTCCTCCCACCTTATGCTTCTCTCCCTGAGTTGAAAGGGGAAGAAACGGTAGTTCAACCCGCCGCGGTCGAAGCGCACTTCCAGCCGGGCCTTCCAGAAGAGCAGGAGCAGCAGGACCGGGATGGCGCCGTTGGCCAGGAGCGGGAGCAGGAGCGGCCGCGGTATCAGCCGGTGGTGGGCGAAGACCCGGTAGAACTGGCTCGAGAAGAGGGCGAAGAGGAGCAGCAGGAAGGCCCAGAGCCACTTCTGCCGGAAGCGCTGGACTTCCTGGTAGACCGGCATTTCAGCCGGCTCGAACCGGTTCGGTTTACTTGACATCGATGCGCAGCTGGATATCGGTCACCCCGCGGCTGCCGCCGCCGCGGTAGGTGCTGACCTTGTAGTCGGCCTCCAGCAGGCTGATTCCGTCGCGCCGCCGCAACTGGAAGCCGGCCGCCGGCAGAAAATCATTCTTGCCCTCGGCCTCCGGCAGGGTAAAAACGGCCAGGTCTTTTATCTCCAGGCGGCTGGCGTTGGCGGTGAGTCCGGCCAGCCCGGCCTGTTCGGTTGATTCCAGCAATCCGTCGGCCGCGACGCCGTCGGCCGGCAGGCGGCCGGCCAGGGTACGCCCGGCCCCGGCCAGTTCGACCGGCCGGCCGCCGGCGGCCGGGCCGAGGCGGAAAGAGAGGGCCTGTTCGATGGTCCTGACCTGCGAATTGCGGACCCGCCAGAAGAAGGAGACGCCCTCCCGGGTAAGCTGCGCCACCAGCAGGCCGGCCCCCCCGTAATCGAGGTTGAGCTCGGCATTGAGGCGGCGCTGGTCGGTCGTGATGACCGGCTTCGGCAGGCCGGGCCGGCCGGCCAGGCCCTCCAGGAGCAGGAGCGGCTGGCCGTTGATTTCCTTGCTGAGGCGCAGGCCGCCCTCCGGGCCGATCTCCAGCCGGTAAGGGGCCACTTCGATTTTCGGGGCGGCCGCCGGCGGGATCTCGGCGCCGGCCAGTTTTTCAAGTTCCTTGAGGGTCGCCTCCAGCCGGGCGTGGGGGATCTCCAGGTAGACCGGCAGTTCCGGGGCGGTCAGGCTGCCGTCGGCCGCCGGCTTGATGGGTTGGGCGAAGAGGTCGCGCGCTTCGAGGCCGTTGAAGTTCACCCCGGAGAGGCGCCAGGCGGATTCGAGTCCCTCGTTGCCGGTCCGGGCCAGCACGATCAGGGCCCGGCGGCCGTCGGTGAAGGGGTAGGCGAAGAGGCCGGTGTCGGCGGTGGCCCGGCCGTTGACGGAGAAGGGCTGGTCGAAGGGGCGCACCGGCCGGCGGCCGTTGACCTGGTGTTTGAACATGGCCATCGCCTGCATGGCCAGGGTGGGCGAGTTGTCGTACTCGATCCCGGTCCGGCCGGCGGTGGGCATGAAGAGGCACTGGCCGAGCAGGCGCAGGTCGTAGTAGAGGAAGAGCAGGTCGGGCCCGTACTTCAGGTCGTCGGTCCCGTAGGTGCGGGTCAGCCAGTCGTGGAGCATGAACTGGCGGGCGAAGTAGCCGGCCGGCAGGCCCCGGTGGGTGATCCGGTCGACCAGCAGCGAGGTGTTGCGCAGCCGGTCGCGCGGGCCGACGCCGGTCGGACCCATGTAGCGTGGCTTGAAGCCCCGGGCCCGGGCGCCGTTGAGGATCTCGGCCTGGTAGAAGGGCCGGTCGAAGGAGTCGGTGCAGATCCATTCGATTTTGGCCGGGTCGTAGGTCTCGAAGAGTTGCAGCCACCAGGCCGGGTAGGCACCGTGGTAAGCCACCAGGACCTCGGCCTTGACCTCGGCGGCGGTCTGCCTGGCGGTGGCGTATGATTTTAGGTAGAAGTCCTCGAACTCGGCCGGGCGGCCGACCGAGTGGAGGCCGTCCACCAGCTGGAGCCAGCGGAAACTCTGGCCGTAACGCCTGATGAATTCGGCCAGGTAGCGGTTGAAGGCCGCGGTGTATCCCTCGAGGTCGCTCACCTTGCCGTTGGTCACGAACTTCTTCGAGACCCAGGGCGAGAAATGCTTGAAGCCCCAGAGGGTGGCCATCAGCTCGAAGCCCTGGTCGGCCGCCTTCTTCACCTCGGCGTCGCGCCAGACGAAGCGGTTTTCCTCGGGCTGGACCAGGGACCAGCGGCTGAGGCCGCCGCCGGCGCTGACGGTGTTGATGACCTTCATGCCCAGCCGCTTCATCAGGTTCAGGGTGAAGTCGGCATGCTCCGGCTCCAGGTTGGCGTCGGCCCCCCAGCGGGGAACCGCTTCCCGGTCGATCCTGGGCAGGATGGCCAGCAGGGCGTCGCCCAGGACCGGGCTGCCCTCGACCGAGCAGGCCAGCCGGTAGCCGTTGTAGGGCAGGTCGTCCAGTTTCAGGCGGCGCCGGGTGACCGAGGCGGTCGGGAACTCCTCCTCGAGGCGGCCGGAGCGCACCAGGTCGTCCCGGAAATCATAAAGGGCCCAGTCGACCCGGGCCCGTTTTTTGGGGCCGCGGTTGCTGACCAGCAGTTCCACCACCCGCTCCTCGCCGTCCACGTAGGTATTGGTTTCCTCCGGGTTGTAGAAGCCGGCGGCGAGGTCGGCGACGGGCCGGGGCCGGGTTTCGGGCAGGGCGGCGCCCGGGGTCAAACTGACCAGGTCGACCAGGAGGTCGGCGCTGCCGGCCACCTCGACGTGGAAGTAATGACCGACCGGCGCCGAGATGGTCAGCGGGAAACCGAACCGCTGCCAGTCGGTCCCGGCCGGGACCGGGAAAACCTTGCGGTACTCGTTGCGCTTCTCGTTGTTGTAGTAATTGAAGTTGGTCAGGGTGAGGGTGAGGCTGGCCGGCTGGTCGGCCGGACGCTTCGGGTCGCGGCGGACCCAGGCGCAGAGGGCGTAGTCGCCTTCCTCGAGCCGGTAAACCCGGGTGGCGATGGTGCGGCGGAGGCGGATGGCCCCGTCGGACCACATGTCGCGGAAGTTCGGCCCCTGGTTGTTGTAGACGGCGCCCCAGAAGTTGTTGCCGTAGCCGAGGTCGAAGTCGCCGTCCCAGAGCAGGTTGCGCGCGTCATCGGCCCGGGCCGGGCCGGCGGTCAGGAGAAAGGAGAGGAGAAGGAGGCCGAGGATTCTTTTCATGAAACGCCCCGTCGGAAGCGGCGGCCGGCGGCCGGAAAGTTTCCGGACGCCTGGAAGCCGGATGGTTGACCGATGGCCCGGGTTGGTCCGGAACCGGGGAAATTATACAACACCACTTCAGTCCGGACAACCCGCGGCCGCGCGGGGGCGGCCCGGGATCAGTAAGTCTTGATTACAGGATAATACCGGTTTGAATGCGGGCCGAGAGCGCGGCGCCCAGGAGAAGGCCAGGAAGCGTACTGAAGGTACGCTGACGCCGCCGCCGACGCCGGCAACAAAGCTATTCGGCCCGAAGGCGAATCGGTATCAGGCGGGGTTGGCGAGGCGGCCCAGGAAGAGGAGGGCGCCGGTGGCGCGCTCCCGGATGAGGAAGATGAAGGGGTGGTCGGCCCGGAAGACGGGCACGGCCCGGGGCGGCCTGATGGAGGTGACCCGCATCACCACGCCGGTGGCCGCGGCCGCCTCGGTGCCCGCCTCGTTGACCTCGACGAAGGACTTGTGAACCACCTCGGAGATGCAGAGGTCGGGACGGCCGGTGATGCCGGAGAAGTCGGCCCGGTCGGAGAAGGCCGGCCCCAGGCCCATCCCGGCCAGCACGCCGGCGAGGGCGAACTCGCCGGTCAGCCGGAAGCGGGGCAGCGCGGCCTTGACCTCGCGGTTCCGCATCTGGCCGAGCCAGCCGGAGAGATTTTCGGCGTTAAGACGCTTTTCAAGGTTTTTAAGCCCGTCGGCCTCCCGCGGCAGCAGGATGACCATCGAGAGGCGCTCCCCGGCGTAAGGGATCTCCAGGCCCTGGAGTTCCGGCGTTTCGAAGTAGCCGAATTCGCCCTGGCGGTTCATCAGCCGGGCCTTGACCGGCGGGCCGGCCTCCGGCTGGAAGGGGGCTTCGAGGGTGTTCTTCTCCAGGAACTTCTCGGCCCAGGTTCCCTTGAAGTAGATGGCGTTGGTCAGGACCAGCCGGGTCTGGCTGTTGATGACGCCGGGCGGAATCAGGTCCTTGATGCGGTCGCGGGTCTGCCGTTCCACCCAGGCGTTGATGCTTTTGCGGGCCGGTTCCGGCGCCTTCCGGAAGTCCAGTTCCTCCAGGCCGGCCCGATAGGAGTTCCGGGCCAGGTTGAGGTACTCGGGAAGGAAGCCCAGGCCGCGCTGGGCCCAGAGGGCGTTGGCGGCGTTCAGTTCGTTCAACTTCTCGGAGCCGAGCCGCTCCAGCAGTTCCCGGTAGGCGGCGTGGAGGCGTTCCGGCGGCAGGTCGAAGTGGAGGGTACTGGCCATCGCCCGGCTGGTCTCGCCCCGGGCGCCGGCCCAGGCCATGGCCAGGGCGGTTGATAAGCTGTTGGGGGAGAAGAAGAGGTTGTCCCGGGCCGGTTCGGCCAGTTTCTGGTAGAGTTCGCAGGCGAAACGGGTGTTGCCGCGGTTCAGGATTTCCAGGTCGGTTTCGGCGGCCGCGTTCGCGGCCAAGGCCAGGCCGGCGCCGGCCAGGGCCAGGAGGGTTGCCAGTTTCATCTCGGCCTCCTCGGGTAAGGGTTCGCGATTCGCTCCGGGCGGGAGCGTCCGGGGAATTGGACACCGCCGGCCCGCAAAAGTTCCGGCCCGGTTGCCAGGAATCGGTCCATTGATAATATAATATCCTGAGCATGGTGGCGAATCAAACGGCGATCCTGGCGCTGGACCTGGGGACGACGCTGGTCAAGGGCGGCCTGGTTTCCGGCGGCCGGGTGCTGGCGCGGGGCCATTTCCCCTTCCCGGTCCGCTACGACGGGCTGAAGCGGGAGGCCGACCCGGAGGAGTTCCGGCGCGGCCTGGCCGGCCTGCTGGCCGGACTGGGCCGCCAGGCGCGGAAGCGGCGCCTCGAAGTGCTGGCCGTCGGCGTCGCCTCGCAGGCCCAGACCTTCACCGCCCTGGACCGCCGGGGGCGGCCCCTGATTCCCTTCATCGTCTGGAACGACCGGCGGGCCGGGGCGGCGGCGGAACTGCTCCGGGCGCGGTTCCCGGATTTTTCCGCCGGCGGCCACCAGCCGGCCGATTCTCTTTCCTTCGCGGCCAAGCTGCTCCACCTCAGGCGGGAACGGCCGGAGGTCTTCAGCCGGGCGCGCCGTTTTCTGCTGCTCAACGAGTGGAGCCTCTGGCAGTTGACCGGCTTCGCCTTCGGGGACAGCACCAACTTCGGCATGGGCGGCCTCTACGACCTCCGGGCCGGCGGCCTCCTGGAGGAGCGGCTCGGGTTTATCGGGGTGGCCCCGGAGCAGCTGGCCCGGATCCGGACCGCCGGCGCCTTCGGCCGGCCGCTCCGGCCGGACTGGGCCGGCGCCGCCGGGCTGCCGCCGGGGATACCGGTCTTCTCCTGCGCCAACGACCAGGCCGCGGCGGCGGCCGGGGCCGGGGTTACCGAATCGCTGGGCCTGGTCAGCCTGGGCACGGCCCTGGTCTTCTACCTGCGGCGGCCGGAACCGGCCCGGGCGCTGACCCCGGCGCAGATGACCGGGATCTTTCCGCTCGGCGGCTATTTTCTGCTCAGCGTGGAGCCGAGTTTCGGCGACCTGCTCGACTGGGGCAAGCGGACTTTCTGGCCGGACCGGGGCTGGCCGGAGTTCTGGCGCCGGGCGCCGCGCCGCCCGGCGGTGCGGGCGGTTTTTGCTGATAACCAGGTCGGGTTTTCCGGGCTCGGGCTGGAGACCGGCCGGGCCGACCTGCTGGCGGCGCTGGTGGAACTGGGCCGGGAGCGGTTCCGAGTCCACCTGGCCGAACTCTTTCCGGCCGGGACGGCGGGCCGGGAGTTCCTGGCCGGCGGCGGCTGGGCGGCGTCGAAGCCCCTGCTGGACCGGCTGGCGGTGGACACCGGGATCCGCTGGCGGCCAGCGCCGGCGGAGTGCGCCTTGCTGGGGGTGGCGCGGATCATCGAGGCGAATTATTTCCAAAAAAAGGCTTAAACCGAGGAGGTCGGGATGAAGATAAATTTCGGCGACAACAATTACGAGGAGTTGCAGGCGGCCATCGAGAAGGAGGCGATGGTGCTGGTGCCGGTGGGGCAGGTCGAGGAGCACGGGCCGCACCTGGCGGTGAAGACCGACGCCCTGATCGCCGAGCGGCTCTGCGCCGCGGCGGCCCGGGAACTGGCCCCGGAGTTCCCGGTCCTGGTGACCCCGACGGTCTGGAGCGGCTATTCCACCCGCGAGGTGCTGCGCTGGCCCGGCTGCCTGACGCTGCGGCTGACCACCCTGATCGAGATGATGTACGACATCAGCGCCGGCCTGGTGCGGATGGGCTTCAAGAAGGCGGCGCTGGTCAACTGCCACGGCAATCACCCGGGCGCGCTGGAGGTGGTGGTGCGCCGGATCGCCGACGATTTCGGGGTTTACCTGGCCCTGACCAACCCGATGCTCCTGGCCCGGCCGGAGATCATGGCGATCCTGGAGAAGGGGGCGGCGGGGAGCTGCCACGCCGGCGAATTCGAGACCTCGGTGATGCTTTACCTCGACCCGGACTCGGTCCGGATGGAGAAGGCCAGCGACGTCGACATCCTGCGGATCAAGGAGGGATTGTCCGGCCCGGGGGCCTTCGTTTCAACCTGGGGAGTGCAGAAGAGCCTGACCGGCGTCTTCGGGGCGCCCCGGACCGCCACCGCCGCCAAGGGCGAGGCCCTCTTCCGGGCGCTGGTCGAGGGGCAGAAGAAGTTCCTGCGCAGTTACGCCCGCCTGGAACCGGCGGCCTGAGCCGCCGCCCTACCCGTTTTTTTCGCGGCCGGCCGGCGCCGGTCAGGCGCGGCGGATGGCCGCGTGGTACTCCTGGAGGCTCCGGACCGAAAGCTCGCCCTGCTTCAGCTCCTTGATGGCCAGGAAGGTCGCCTTGGCGCCGGGCATGGTGGTGATGAGCGGCACGCCGCGGCTCACCGCGATGGCCCGGATGGTGGTGATGTCGCGCCGGGGCTTCTGGCCGGACGGGGTGTTGATGACCAGGGCGATCTCGCCGTCCTTGATGTGGTCGACGATGTTCGGCCGCCCCTCGGAGACCTTGGGGATGATCCGGACCGGAACGCCCGCCTCGGCCAGCCGCCGGCCGGTGCCGGCGGTGGCCAGCAGCTCGAAGCCGAGTTCGTGCAGGCCGCGGGCCACCGGTACCAGCGCGGACTTGTCCCGGTCCCGGACGCTCAGGAAGACCCGGCCGGAGCGGGGCAGCTTCTGGCCGGCGGCCAGCTGGCTCTTGGCGTAGGCGCGCTCGAAGGAGGAGTCGAGGCCCATCACTTCTCCGGTGGAACGCATCTCCGGACCCAGCACCGTGTCGACGCCCGGGAAGCGGTTGAAGGGGAAGACCGATTCCTTGACCGCGAAGTGGGAGACCGGGACCTCGCGGGTGAAGCCGAGTTCCTCGAGGCTGCTTCCGAGCATCAGCTTGGTGGCCAGGTTGGCCAGCGGCACCCCGATTACCTTGCTGACGAAGGGGACGGTCCGACTGGCGCGCGGGTTGACTTCCAGGACGTAGAGGCGGTTCTCCTTGACGGCGAACTGGATGTTGATCAGGCCGCAGACCTTCAGGGCCAGGGCCAGCTTGCCGGTGGCCTCCTTGATCTCCTCGACCAGCCGGCGGGAGAGGGAGTAGGTCGGCAGGACCATGGCGCTGTCGCCGGAGTGGATGCCGGCCTCCTCGATGTGCTCCATCACCCCGGCCACCACCACCTGGCGCCGGTCGCAGATGGCGTCGACGTCGACCTCGATCGCGTCCTCCAAGAACTTGTCGATCAGGACCGGGTGCTCCGGGGCCACTTCGACCGCCTTGGCCATGAACTCGGTCAGGGAGCCGGTATCGTAAACTATCTCCATGGCCCGGCCGCCCAGGACGTAGGAGGGGCGAACCAGGACCGGGTAGCCGATGGATTCGGCGATCTTCCGGGCCGCCTCGAAGGAGGAGGCGGTCCCGTTGGGCGCCTGCTGGAGGCGCAGTGAATTGAGCAGCCGGCTGAAGCGCTTCCGGTCCTCGGCCCGGTCGATGCTGTCCGGCGAGGTGCCCAGGATCTTGAGGCCGGACCGCTGGAGCGGGATGGCCAGGTTGAGCGGGGTCTGGCCGCCGAACTGGACGATGGCCCCCAGCGGCCGCTCGCGTTCGACGATGTTGAGCACGTCCTCGAGGGTGAGCGGCTCGAAGTAGAGGCGGTCGGAGGTGTCGTAGTCGGTGGAGACGGTCTCCGGGTTGCAGTTGACCATGATGCTCTGGTAGCCGGCCTCGCGCAGGGCGAAGGAGGCGTGCACGCAGCAGTAGTCGAACTCGATGCCCTGGCCGATCCGGTTGGGGCCGCCGCCCAGGATGGCCACCTTCCGTTTTCGGTCGGCCCGGCACTCGTCGCCGCGGTCGTAAGAGGAGTAGAAATAAGGACGGGCCACCTCGATTTCGCTGGCGCAGGTGTCGACCAGTTTGAAGACCGGCTCGATGCCCAGTTTCTTGCGCCGGGAGCGGACCTGAACCTCGGTCAGGCCGCTCAGGCAGGCCAGCTGGCGGTCCGAGAAGCCGTACTCCTTGGCCCGGCGGAGGGATCGGCGGTCGAGCCGCTTGAAGCCGGCCTCCGCCTCGACCAGTTCGCGGATCTGCCCGATGAACCAGGGGTCGATCCGGGACAGGCGGTAGATTTCATTGGTGCTGAAGCCCTGCCGGATGGCGTGGCGCAGGTAGAAGAGGCGCTCGCCGTTTGGCACCCGCAGCCGCTCGGCCACCGTTTCCCGGTCCGGCTCGGGACCGTCCTTGCCGTCGGCGCCCAGGCCGAAACGGCCGGTCTCCAGGGCCCGCAACCCCTTCTGGAGCGACTCCTTGAAGGTGCGGCCGATCGACATGACTTCGCCCACCGATTTCATCGAGGTGTTGAGGGTCGGGTCGGCGCCGGCGAACTTTTCGAAGGTGAAGCGGGCGATCTTGAAGACGCAGTAGTCGACGGTCGGCTCGTAGAAGGCCGAGGTCCGGCCGGTGATCTCGTTGCGGACCTCGTCCAGGGTGAAGCCGACGGCCAGCTTGGTGGCGATGCGGGCGATCGGGAAGCCGGTCGCCTTGGAGGCCAGGGCCGAGCTGCGCGAGAGGCGCGGGTTGACCTCGATGATCACGATCCGGCCGTTTTCCGGGTTGAGGCCGAACTGGATGTTGGCGCCGCCGCCGTTGATGCCGATCGCCCGGATGATGCGCCGGCAGAGTTCGGCGAAGCGGCCGTACTCGCCGCTGGTCAGGGTCTGAGCCGGGGCCACCACGATGCTGTCGCCGGTATGGACACCCATCGGGTCGACGTTCTCCATCGAGGTGACGATGATGGTGTTGTCGGCGCAGTCGCGCATCACCTCGAACTCGATCTCCTTCCAGCCCAGGACCGACTCCTCCACCAGCACCTCGCCGATCGGGCTGGCCTCGATGCCCTTGGCCAGGGCGGCCTTGAGTTCTTCCAGGTTGTAGACGGTGGAACCGCCGGTGCCGCCCAGGGTGTAGGCGGGACGGAGAATGAGCGGGAAGCCGATCTTCTCGGCGATGGCGATCCCGTCCTCGACCGAGTAGGCCAACCCGCTGGCCGGGACCTCGACGCCGATCGCCTGCATCGTCTTCTTGAAGAGGTCGCGGGTTTCGGCCCGGGCGATCGCCTCGGCGTCGGCGCCGATCATCTCGACTCCGTACTTTTCCAGCACGCCCTCCCGGGCCAGGAAGGTGGCCAGGTTGAGGCCGACCTGGCCGCCCAGGGTGGGCAGCAGGGCATCCGGCCTCTCCTTCTCGATGACCCGGGTCAGGAACTCGATCGAAAGCGGCTCGATGTAGGTGGCGTCGGCCAGGCCGGGGTCGGTCATGATGGTGGCCGGGTTGGAGTTCACCAGCACCACCCGGTAGCCCTCCTCCTTGAGCGCCTTGCAGGCCTGGGAACCCGAATAGTCAAACTCGCAGGCCTGGCCGATGATGATCGGCCCCGAGCCGATCAGGAGAATCTTCTTCAGGTCGGTTCGTTTAGGCATTGAGGAACCCCGCGAAGGTTTCGAAGATCGGGTCGTCGTTGGCCGGGTAGTACTGGAGGCCGGCCAGCGGCCGTTCCCGGTGGCGCACGCCTTCCACCGTCCGGTCGTTCAGGTTGAGGTGGGTTACCTGGAGCCCGGGTCCGAGCGAAGCCGGGTCGATGGCCAGGGAGTGGCACTGGCTGGTGGAGAGGCACCGGCGGCCGGCCAGGTCCTGGACCGGCTGGTTCAGGCCGTAGTGGCCGGTCTTCATCCGGAAGGCGGCGGCGCCCAGGGCCAGGCATAGGACCTGGAAGCCGAGGCCGAAGGCCAGGACGGGCAGTTTTTCGGAGAGGGTCCGGACCGCGGCCACGCTTTCGGACAGCCCGGCCGGGTCGCCCGGGCCGCTGGAGAGGAAGAACGCGTCCGGCTTCAGTTCCAGGACCGCCTCGGCCGGGGTGTCAAAGGGGACCAGGGTCACCCGGCCGCCTAAGGCGGCCAGCTGGCGGAGGGAATCGGCCCGGGCCCCGAAATCGTAAGCCACGAAGTGGCGGCCGCCGCCGGGCGCCGGGGGCGGCGTGGCCCCGCTGACGGCCGTAACGGCGGCCCGGCCGGCCGCCTCGGCCAGTCGGCCGGCCAGCCGGCGCCGGCTGGTGTCGCGGCTGGAGATGACGCCGAAGCGGGGGCCGTGGTCGCGCAGGTGGCGGACGACCGACTGGGTGTCAATTCCATCCAGGATGAAGAGGCCGTTGGCGCGGGCGAACTCCGGCAGGCCGCTTCGGGCCTGCCAGTTGCTGTAGGTGCAGCTCAGTTCCTTGACCAGGAGCGCCCCGGGCCAGACCCGGCCGGAGAGGTCGTCGGCGGGCACGATGCCGTAGTTGCCGATGTGGGGATAGGTCATCACCGCCAGCTTGCCCGCCAGGGCCGGGTCGGTCAAGATCTCCTGGTAGCCGACCACGCCGGTGTAGAAGACCAGTTCGCCGAAGACCTCTCCCTCGGCGCCGGCCGCGGCACCCTCCCACCAGGCGCCGTCGTCCAGGAGCAGGATGGCTTTCTTCCTCTTCATCGTTTGCTTCCCTTTCCGGCCCAGCAGGCCAGGCAGAGCCGGTGCTTCGGCAGCCCGATGGCCTGGACCAGGTCCTCCAGCGAATTGTAGCTGAGACTGTCGGCGCCGACCCGGCGGCGGATTTCCTCCAGCGCATACTTGCGGGCGGCCAGTTCCCGGTAAGAGCGGGTCGAGATATCGTAGATGCAGGGTGCCATCAGGGGTGGGCAGCCGACCCGGACGTGCACCTCCCGGGCGCCGAAGGACTTGAGTTCGAAGACCTTGTTGCGGATCTGGGTCCCGCGCACGATGGAATCGTCGCAGAGGACGATGCTCTTGCCCTTGACGTTCTCGGCGATCACCGAGATCTTGATGCGGGCCTCCTCGTCCCGCTCGGCCTTGATCAGCGGCAGGTAGCTGCGGCTGGCGAAGCGGTCGATCAGGAAGACCTCGTCGTAAGGGAGGCCCGATTCCTGGTGGTAACCGAGGGCGTAGCCGATGCCCGAGAAGGGGATGGCGGCCACCTTGTCGGCCTGGACCCGGTCGTGGCGGGCGAGGCTGGCGCCCAGGTTCTTGCGGGCCCGGACCACCGGCACCCCGTCGATGATCGAGTCCATCGAGGCGATGTAGCCCCACTCGAAGGCGCAGTGGGAGATGTGTTCGGACTCGATCACCTTGAGGGTCTCGAAGCCGTTCCTGCCCAGGAAGAGGATCTCGCCCGGCCGGACGTCCCGGAGGAGTTCGAAATCGAGCGTGTTGAAGGGGCGCGATTCGGAGGCGACCGCCAGGGCGCCGTTCTTGCGGCCCAGGACCAGCGGCTTGAAGCCGTGCGGGTCGCGGGCCGCGTAGATGCCCTCCCGGGTGAGCAGAAGCACGCAGTAGGAGCCGCGCACCTGCCGGGCCAGGGCGGCCAGCCCGTCGGCGAAATCACTGCCCTGGGCGATCAGCTTGCCGAGCAGTTCCACGTGGTGCTGGGTGGAGAAGGTGTGGCCGTTCTTCTTGAGGTCGTCGGTCAGGCGCTGGGCGTTGATGATGTTGCCGGTGAAGGCGATGGCAAAGGGGCCGAGGCGGGAGTCCAGCAGCATCGGCTGCCGTTCCTTGAGGCTGACGTGGCCGATGCCGCTCCGGGCCCGCAGTTCATCCAGTTCGGCCGGGGTGAAGGTGTGGCGGACATAGCCCTTGTGGGTGAAGATGCGCAGGCCGCGCCGCCAGGTGGCCAGGCCGCAGTAGCGCTGGCCGCGGTGCTGGAGTTTGAAGATGCCGTAGTAGAGTTCGTTGACGCAGGGCTGGTCCGAATAGATGCCGAAGAGTCCGCAATTCTCGTTCAGGCTGAACATTAATGGCTCCCGAGTTTGTCCACCGGACTGCTGAGGGGAAAGGGAGGGGGATTGAGCAGAAATTATACCATAAAAGAGGGTGGTTCGGCGGTTCGGGATTCAGCGCAGCCGGCTTTTAAACCGGAGGACGCGCTGGTAGGACTGGTCGATCCGTTCCGGGCTGAGGCGCCCCGCGCGGACGGCCGCCAGGATGGCCCGGCCGGCCCGGGCGGGCGCTTCGCGGTCCGGGGTGAAGTAATTGGCGAAGAGCAGAATGTCGCTGCCGGCATCAAGCGCCCGCACCACCGCCTCCTCGAAGGAGTAAAGACGGCTGACCGCACCCATCTGGAGATCATCGGTGATGATGACGCCCCGGAAACCGAGTTTTCCCCGCAGGTTTTCCTTGAGATGGCGGGTGGAGAGGGAGGCGGGCCAGTCGGGATCGACGCCGGCCTGGATGACATGGGCGGTCAGGACTGCGTCGGCCAGGCCGGCCCGGATGAGGCGGCGGTAGGGTTCCAGCTCGGCCGCCGTCCAGGTGGCGGTGACGTCGGTCAGCCCCAGATGGCTGTCTTCGGCGGCGCTGCCGTGGCCGGGATAATGCTTGAGGGCGGTCAACAGGCCGGCGCGGCGGTGCGCCCGGATGAAAGCGGACGCGTACCGGACAACCGTGGCCGGGTCGGCGGCGAAGGCCCGTTCCTTGCGGCCGATGGCCGGCGAGTCGGGATTGATATTCAGATCGACTACCGGCGCCAGGTTGAGGTTGAACCCGATTTCTTTCAGGAGACGGGCCATTTCGAGATAGACGCCGCCGGCGGCCGCCGGGGTCAGTTCCCGGGCCGCCCGCCGGGCGGAGGGGAAGTCCCGGAAGCCGCGTTTCGCGTTGAGACGGCCGACCGGACCGCCCTCCTGATCAATGGCCAGCAGCAGCGGCCGGGGCACGGGTTGGGCCTTGATTTCGGCCACCAGACGGCGCAGGTGGTCCGGTTCGCCGAGGTTGCGGGGAAGGAAGAGGAGACCGCCGATTTCGCCGCGGCTCAACTGCTGCCGAAGCCGGGTGTCAAGTTCGGAAAAGTCGCGTCCTTCGAAGCCGACCATGATCAACTGGCCGATCTTTTCTTCCAGCGTGGCGGCGCCGGCCGGCCGGCCGGCCAGCAGAGCGGCGGCCAGCAACAGAAATTCCAGGAACCTGATCCGGGTTTTCATCCATTTTACCGGTTATGTTTTTGCGGCGCGGTTCTTCAAGGACGCCGGCGGCGAAACGGAAATATGATAGCATACCCTGGCCGTTTCCATTGACTTATTTAACCGCCGGTGTAAAATATCTGGATATGAACATCAAAAAATCCGTTCAAATGGTTTTCTCGATGGCCGTCTTGTTTGGCGCGGGTTTAAATCCGCTCTGGGCCGGCTCGATTTCAGGCACGGTTTCCTACGGGGGCGGCGGCACGGGGAATGTGCTGATCGGCGCCTTCGACAATGCCGCCTTCTTGGGTGACCCGGCCGGCTTCGCGGTGGTGACGACGCCGCTGCCAAAGGCATACAGCATCACCAACCTTCCCAACGGCAGCTATTATCTGGGCGCCTTCCTGGACCTCAACGGGGATAACCAGCGGCAGGCGGAGGAGCCCTCCGGATACTACGCCGGCAACCCGGTGGCGGTGACCGCGCTCGCCCCCAACCCGACCGGCCGGAACCTCACCCTTACCGTTCCGGCGCTCCAGGAGGAGTACCGGTTCCATTCGCTCTTATTCGGCCCTGACGATGAGAACGGCTTCCAGCGCGGCCGGGTCCGGTTGTACAACAACGGGCAGGCCGCGGTCGAGTTCGAAGGGGAGTCCGGCCTGACCGCCAGCTGGAGCCGGGACGGGCACGGTTTTACCACCTTTCTTTCCGAGTCGGACGGGGAGGTCGATACCCAGTTATTTTACGGGGCGGGCGATTTCATGATCACCGCCAGTGGCGGCATCGCCCAGGACGGGCCGGATCCGGCCAGCCGACTCTACGAGGCCCAACTGATGGTCGCGGTGCGGAAGCAGGCGGTGACTTACAGCGCGGTCGACCTGGCCGGCGAGTACAACCTGGTGGAGATGGAATGCGGCGGCGCGCACGGCAACAGCTGGGTCCGGGGCGTGGTTTCGGTGGATGGCGACGGCAACCTGACCTTTGACCTGGTTGACTCCGACGGCCAGGCGCACCAGGGCGGCTTCGGACCGCTGGCCATCAGCGCCGATGGGATCATCACCGCGGACGGCCAGCCCGATTTCAAGGGAGTGATGTCGCCGGAGAAGAGGGCGGTGCTGGCCACCATGACCAGCCGCCCGGGCGTTTACAGCCTCCAGATGCTGGCCCGCCGGTCGAACGGTTTGAATGGCGCCAGCCTGCCGGGCGGCTACACCTTCTTCGAAGCCACCGTCTCCGACAGCCACAGCCAGGTCGAGGCCCGGCTGGGCACCCTGGAGGTGGAGGCCGATCTCGACTACCGGGTCCTGGAGTGGTGCCGGATGAAGTACGACTCGCTCCTTTACCACCAGGGGCGATTCGCCTTCGTGCCGGAGCAGCCGGGCGTCTTTGCGCCGGTCTCCAATCCTTACCTGGCCGCCTTCGGCGGACTGGAGGTCGGGTCCGGGGTCAAGCTGCTGGCCTCCAGCCGGCTGGGACCGGCCGGCGGTTACGCGGTCGCCATCGGTCTTTCGGGGCCGGATTATGCGGCCGACCGGACGGCCATCGCCGCCCTGACCACCAACTTCGTCGCCCAGTACAACTCCAACCCGGCCAACATCGGGCCATTCTTCGACAACGACTTCTATTTCAGGGGGATGAACAAGGCCGCCGCGGTTGCGGATATGCTGCCGGAGGCGGGCGAGGATCCCTACGTGGTCGTCAGCGGGTTGGAAAACATCATCCTCCGGGACCGGGCGCTGACCTTTTTCCATTTGCAGATGCGTGACGGCGGCGCGGCCGGGCCAGTGATCGAAGAGGGTGACGAGGCCTACGATTACCTTAACTACCTGAGGCACAACGGCTCGGCCTGGCTCTTCTTCGGAAACCAGTCCCGCAGCGGTCCGCCCCAGGCCGCCGCCATTAACTGGAGCCGGTCGGAGACATCGAACGGCGGCCGGGTCCAGTTCGAGGTGGAATCAGACGGGTTTGTCATCAACGATTGCCAGGTGGCCGGGCCCGGGGTGACCGACCCGGTCCAGTTCAATTACTGGTCGGACCAGGAGGAGGGCTACAGCCAGGCCTCCGGTCAACTGGAGGATTTCACGCCGCCCCTGGGCGCGGTCTACACCTTCCGGGTCGCTTACGACAACAGGGTCGAACTAATCCAGGACAGCGTCGAGAGCCTTTTCACGACCGCGCCCCGGGTGACTGCGCCGGCCGATGGCGTCATCCTGGCCGATACTTCCGGAAACCGGCGGCCGGACTTTGCCTGGACGATGGAGACCGACGGCGAACCGCAGGCCACCAGCTATAAAATCTGGCTGGAACGGACCGGCCAGGACTGGCAGCGCTTCTTCGATTTCTACGACCTTCCCTTAAGCCGTTTCCTGGTTTCCGGGAGCAATTACCGGGCGGCCTATGCCGATTACCAGGAGGAGCTGCCGGACGGGGTAAGCGAACTGTCGCCGGGCAACTACTCCTTCCGGGTCAATCTTTACGACCGGTTCAATAACGGGGCCGAGGGGATCTCCGATTTCGGAATCGGGCAGGGGCGCCTTTCGATCCGTTCCCAATACTGGAACTGCCAGCCGGCGCCGGGTGATTATTTCTATAATTACAACACGCCGGTGAATGCCCGGGCCGACGCCGTGGTTGATCTTGGCGGCTACACGCGGGCGGCCTGCACCGGCTGGACCGGCTCCGGGGCGGTGGCCGCCCAGGGGTTCGAGAATGAGGTCAATTTCAATCTGACCGCCAACTCGACCCTGGAATGGCACTGGTCCGTCCAGCACTGGCTGAGCAAGAGCGTTAACGGGATCGGCTGCGACGTGCTGGGCGCCGACACCTGGATTGAGGCCGGGAGCCGCGCGACGGTCACGGCGGTGGCCGGAGCGGGCTGGTTTTTCGATCACTGGGTGATTGACGGCGTCGATCGGACCGACCTTGACACGCCGGTTTTGAGCCTGACCGTCGACAACCCGGTCCAGGTCCACGCGATCTTCGAGGAATTGTGGCCGCTGGACATCGAGATTTCGCCGGCCGGTTTCGGGAGCGTCAGTCTGGAGCCGGCCCCGGCCGCGGCGCCGAATTTTTACCCGGCCGGGCAACTGGTTAACCTGACCGCCCGGCCGAATGGCGGGTATGCCTTCCAGGGCTGGAACGGAGTTGACACCGTCTCCGGCAGCACCGCCCAGGTGACGGTTGGCTGGGGCGGCCGGTCGGTGACGGCCTTCTTCAATAACGGCCCCTGGCTGACGGTTTCGGACACGGCGCTGGTCTTCACCGGCGACCCGCAGGCCTTGAGTCTGACCCTGACCAACACCGGCGGCGAAAACCTGGGCTGGGAGGCCGCCGAGGCTATTCCCTGGCTGGGCCTTTCCAAGACGGCCGGCGCCCTCGCCAAGGACGGCGGTTCGGAGATTATCACGCTGACCCGCACCGGCGGCGCGGCCGGCAGCCGGGGCGTGGTTACTTTCCAGCAGCCCGCCGGTTCCTTCCAGTCGCCCATCGAGGTCACGGTTGTGATTCCCGCGCCGGGCGACCTCAACTTCGACCTGACGGTTGACCTGGCCGACGCCGAACTGGCCTTGCGGATACTGGTTGACCCGGAGAGTTACAGCGAGGCCCAGCGGCAGGCCGCCGACCTGGACGGCAGCGGCGCGGTGGATATCGAGGACGTGGTGGCGGTATACCGGCTGCTGCTGGGGATTTGAGAAGGTTGGCGCCGTTTTTCAGTACCCGCCGCCGATCCGGCCGACCAGGGCGGCCAGGTCCCGGGCGGTCACCTGGCCGTCCTCATCCAGGTCGGCGGCCGTCCGGTCACCTTCGGCGGGCAGGCCGAGGCTCATCCGCAGGACCGCCAGCGCGTCGGCCAGGTCGAGTTTTCCGTCCCGGTTGACGTCACCCTTCAGGAAGAGGTCGAGCGCCTGGCGCAGGTTCAGCCGGCCGCCGCTGATCAGTTTCCCGCTCAGGCCGGCCGGCTTGTCCACCCCCGAAATTATCCTTTCCCGCCAGCGTCCGGCCGGTTCGTCCGGGTACCGGGCGGCCACCAGGGCGACCGCGCCGGCCACGAAGGGCGTCGCCATCGAGGTCCCGTCCCGGGAGGAGTAGGCGGAACTCTTGCTGTAGGTGACCATGGTGAGCGGGTTGCCGAGGGCCCGGATCCGCTCGCCGTCCTCCCGGGTGATGAAGACGGCCGGCACCCAGTCGCCGGGCGACCCCAGGGTCCCCAGGATCAGGCCGCCGTCCGGGTCGCCGGTCGGGATGTTGTTGTAGATGACGACCGCGGCCGCGCCGGCGGCTTGGGCGTTGGCGGTCTTCTCGGAGAAGTAGAGGGTGCCGCGCTGGATGAGGGCGAGGTTGCCGGAGACCTGGGGCGGGAAATCGCCCGGGTTGCCGATGCCGCAGTAGTAGATGGGACGGGTGATGCCGTCGGTGTATCCGGAGTACTCAAGCCCCTCGGCCTCGCTGGTGACGCCGCCGGCGGTGACCGCGGCGGCCATCGGCACCGTCGAAAGGATGTTGACGCCGGGCGCGGCCAGGTGAACCGAGGCCGCCCCGTAATTTGAGAAGCTGGCCAGGCTGTCGGCGGCGGTGGAAGCGGCCACCGCGATGATGTTGGGCAGATTGTAGGAGGCCGGGTAGACCGGTCGGGTATCGTTGTTCCGCCCCTGGTTGCCGGCGGCGGCGCAGAAGATGATGCCGGCCTCGCCCGCCAGTTCGATGGCCTGGGAGAGGAAGTCGCCGTCATACCCGGCGCTGTCGCCCAGCGAGGCGTTGATGGCCGCAATGTTGACGCCGAAGCGCCGCTTCATCAGGGCCGCGTACTCGATGGCCTCGATGAGGTCGGAATCGTAGAAGTAGCCGTCGGGGCGCATGCTCTTCAACGGCAGGATCGAGGCCCGCCAGTTTACTCCCGCCACGCCCAGCCCGTTGTTGCCGATCGCGGCGGCGATGCCGGAGAGGTGGGTGCCGTGGCCGTCGATATCCATCGGGTCGTTGTCATTGGCGCCCCGGCTGGTGGCCGCGAAATCGTAACCCTGGAAGTCGTCCACGTAGCCGTTCCCGTCGTCGTCGACCCCGTCCACGCCTTCCCACTCGGCCCGATTCTTCCAGATGTTGGCCGCCAGGTCAGGGTGCAGGTAATCGACGCCGCTGTCCATGATGGCGATGACGACCCGGGAATCGCCGGCGGTGATGTCCCAGGCGGCCGGGGCGCTGATGGCGGGCAGGGCCCATTGCTGCGGGTAACGGGGATCGTCGGGTACCTGGAGCGGCCGGCGCCGGTAATTAAGCTGGACGCGCTCCACCCGCGGGTCGGCCGCCAGGCGGGCCAGGGTCGAGGCGTCCGCCCGAGCGCCCTTCAGGTGCTGGAAAATCTGGCCGCGCCTTTCCGAAAGGGCCCTGAAGCGTCCGACGATTTCAAACCGTTGACTCGAAACCGCCGCCCGGGCTTCGGTTTCCGAGATGCCCGGACGGAAACGGACCAGGAACTCATCGGCGGCGTAACCGGCGGCCGGATCGTCGGCGGCGGCCGGACCGGCGGCCAGGAGAGCGGCCAGGAGAGCCGGAAGCAGAAGCCGGTTGAATTTCAGGTATAGCATATATCCTTCAGATTATACACCCGGGGCGGCTTCCGGTGACAGCCGGGCGGCCGGTCGTCCGGGAAGACGCCTGGTCTGGTTCTATTAGATGTCGGGGCGGGTTCGGATGTTCACTGAAAAAAAAGGGGAGGCCGGTCGGCCTCCCCTTTTTTCTTCGCCGGCCCGGGCCGGGTTCAATCGGCGCCGATGATCCGCCGGTAGAGGCGGAGGTTGTCGGAGATGGTGACCGCCCCGTCCCGGTCTATATCGGCCAGGTCATTCAGCCAGGCCGGGTAAGGGGACGGGTACTCCAGGCTGCGGATGGTCACCGGTTTTTCAATGAGCATCTTCAGCAGCAGCTGCAGGTCGGTCTGGTCGAAGCGGCGGTCGCCATTGAGGTCGCCCGGTTCGCCCGGCGTCTGGAGGGCGGCCAGGCTCAGGGTGACCAGGTTGGCGCTGCGGTCGGCATCCTCGCCGCCGGCGTCGGCCACCCAGGCCGACAGGTCGGCCCCCTGTATGTTGATGGCGCCGATTTCGCTCCAGCGGCTGCCGGCGGCCGCGGTGTCCCGGTAGCCGAGCCAGCGGCTGCCGGTGCCGGGTTCGGAATCAAAGGTGTAACGGATTCCGACGCCGGTGTCGCCGTTGACGCCCTCCGCCCGGACGATGAGCACGCCGTAGGGCGTCAGCCCGTACTCGGGCGGTTCGGCGGCCGGGAAGGCGCCGGCGTAACTGATCGTCCGGGGCGGTTCGGTCCGGATGAGCAGCATCCGTCCGTTGACCTTGAGCACCCGGCTGGTGTCCAGACCGGCGTAGTCGGAGAGGCCGGCCAGGGCCAGCTCCTCCGGGGTCGGTTCCTGGCTGTCGGGCCGGCCGTCGCTGTTGGCGTCCAGGGTGGCCGCGGCCGGGACCGTGGCCAGGGTGAACCAGTCCGACCAGTCGGACCAGGCGCCCAGGTTGTCCTGGTAGCGCAGGCGCAGCCGGTAATTCAGATCGGGCCGCAGGATGTTCCGGCTGAAGGCGGACCCGGTGCTGAGTTCTCCTTCGATGACCGTGGCGCTGAAGACGAGGATGTCCCCCGTCTCGGGCCGGATTTCGAATTGGCCGGCCGCCAGCTGATCGGCCGGGTCGGCCCCGCTGAAGGCCGGGCCGGAGATGGCGATCGGCGTGTCGACCCCCACGCTGCCGGTGTCGACCGCGGTCAGGTCCGGCAGGTAGCTCAGCGTCACGCTTTCGGGCCGGGCCGGCCGGTCCTTGATCCGCACCGTCACCTGGATGGCGGCCTGGCCGGATTTCGGGCTGGCATTGGTGAAGGTGATCGGGCCGGACTCGCCGCGGCTGCCGCCGAAACGGACCAGGTTGACCGTTTGCGACTGGCCGGCGGCCAGGGCGCCGAGATCGGTGTCGGGCGAGAGCCAGTCAAGGCTTTCGGCCATCGACCAGTTCAGGGTGCCCAGGCCGGTGTTGGTGACGGTCAGGGCGGCGCCGGCCTGGCTCGGGAGCAGCTCGATGGAGGTCGGGGTGACCGAAAGCACCGGGACCGGGGCGAACTCGACCAGCAGGGTGTGGTCGGCCCGGATGTTTTCGAAGGTGTAACCGGTTACCTCGCCCAGTTCCTCGGTGTCGGCCGCCACCCGGTCGATCCGGTAGCCGGGATCGGGGGTGATGGTGAAGGCCTGGCTGGCGCCATACTCCTTGATTATCGGGCCGGCCGGCTCCACCCGGCCGCCGGTGTTGTACTCGACGGTCAGGGTGTAGGTGTTGATGGCGAAGGCGGCGCTTATCGAGTGCGGTTCCACCACGCCGGTGAAGGTGTACCGGCTCACGGCGCCGACCGGCTGGCTGTCAACCGTGACGCTCTCGATGTGGTAACCCTCGTTCGGGATGATGTTGAAGGCCGCGTCCTGTCCCTCGTTGACGTTGACGACCGGCCCGGCCGGATCAATCGAGCCGTTGGGGCCGGCCGCGACCGCGATGGCATGGACGGCGAAGGGGTTCAGGACCCGGGTGGCGGCGTCGGGTTCGATGGTTCCCAGGGGCTGGCGCGGGTCGGCCTCGCTGTTGCCGGCATTGTCCCGGGCCAGGCTGTAGAAGCGGTAGGTGTGGCCGGGCTGGCCGGTGAAAACCGCTTCGGTGAGGGCGGTGTTTTCCAGCCAGGCGGCATAGTCGCCGCCGTTGTCGGAGACCATGATGGTGAATCCGGCCAGGCCGGAGCCGCCCGCGTCGTCGCCGCCGTTCCAGGCCACGGTGAAGGTCGGCTCGGCCATCCGGACCGGCAGCGCCTCGACCTGGCTGGCGGGCGGGGCCGCGTCCAGCGTGTTGAAGATGGGCGGGGTGTCGATCGGGTTCTCGGTGTCGAAGACGATGCGCGCCTCGGCGTCGATCCGGTCGCCGGTCAGGACGCTCCGTTTCGGCTTGACCTGGTAGGAGACGAACCCTTCGCCCAGGCCGGTCCCGTCCTTGGGCGGCAGGAAGCCGACCAGGGCGTCGATCGGCTTTTCGCCGGTCTCCGGGTCGATGGTGGTGATGGTCCACTTCGCCTCGCCGGTCTGGATGTCCAGGTAGGCGGAGACATCGACGAAGAAGCCATAATCCTCGCGCAGGTCAAGGCGGCGGCTGTAGAAGGACTTGGCCTGGCCGGCCGGGATTTCGACCTTCAAATCGCCCCAGCCGAAATCGCCCACCTTGAAGGTCCGCCAGTCGAGATCCGGATCCATCTGCTGGGTGATGACCACCTCCTGGGCCGGGGCCGAGGCGTCGGCGGCATTCTCGAACCGGATGGTGTAGGCGAGCGTCGAGGCAGCGGGCAGCCAGCGTTCCTCGCCGAAGCCGGCCGGTCCGATGATGTCGTTGGGATCGCGCGGGATGACCACCGGCGGCGTGTAGGGCGGCGTCCTCGGCTTGCCGGGCGGCGGCGGGGGCGGCGGCGGGGGCGGCGGATCGTTCTTGGGATCGTCGTCGCAGCATTCCTCGGGGAGGGCCGGCAGCGAGAAGAAGCTGCTGCCGACGAAGCCGCCGGCGTCGGTCTCGACCAGGCTGTAAGCGGCCCGGGCGTCGGCCGGCATCTCGAAGGGTTGGGGACGGCCGCCGCCGGCATCCTGGCCGGCGCCGCCGTCTTCCGGATCGAAGAGGGCCGAGTCGGACCAGGCGCCGCCGCTGAAATCGCGGCTGTAGATCCGGAACCAGCTGGCGGTCTCGGAGGGGTCGGCGTCCTGGGTCCAGAAGAGGGCGGTCCGGTCGCCGAGCGTGCCGGCGGCCGGCGTGCCGGCCAGGTTGCCCTCGGCCAGCTGGACCGGGCTGCTCCAGGCGTTGCCGTCCCAGAAGGCGGCCATCAGCCGGGCCGGGCCGCCGCCCGCCCGGTTGATCCAGGCGGCGATGACCCGGTTGTCGTGGGTCCGGCCCAGGGTGGGTCGGCTGTTGTTGCCGGCCAGGGCCAGCGGTCCGCTCTGGGGCGACGACCAGACGCCGCCCTGGTAGACGGAATACTTGATCTGGCCGGTGTTGAGCCGCGCGTAGAAGTCCTCGGCGCTGGTGGCCGGGCCCAGGCCGCTGGAATCAACCTGCGCCCAGAGCGCCAGCGGAAGGCCCCGGTTGTCGTAAACGAGGTTGAGATCCTTGTTGTAACCGAGGCTGCCCGGAATGCTTTCGGCCGTCAAGAAGCGGTTGTCTTCATTGCGGTACAGGGCGACCATCACCTGCGAGCCGTCCTGGCTGCCGGGCGGAACGTCCCGGGTCCAGGCGAGCCGGATTTCGCCAGGCTCGCTCCGGGCCAGGGCCGGCGGGCCGTCTTCGTAGAGATCGGCCGCCAGTTCGCCGGCCGGCAGCACGCTGTTGTCGCCATGGCTGGCGCCGGTGCCGGTCCACTCTTCCCAGCTGAAGACCGGCGCGCCGGTGCTGATGGTCAGGATGCCGTAATCGTCCTCGATCACCTGGAGTCCGGGCCGGCCGCCCAGGGACATGGCCGCCCGGGCCATTTCAGGCGAGAGCGCCGGCCGGTCCAGCGACCAGGGCCGGTACCAGGGGGAGTCGGGCTTCCGTTCCCAGGACCAGGTCTTGTCCCAGTGGGTGCGCCCTTCGCCGGCGGTCAGGTCAATGGCGAAGGTGAGTGAGGAGCCGGTCAATTCGCAGGTGGGCAGCAGCCGGATCGAGACCGAGCCGACGCCCTTGAGGGTGCCTTCGAGGGTGCCGTCGAGGGCCTTGGCCTTGCCGTAGGGACCGAGGCCAACCGAGACGGCCACCTCGCCGGTGTTGGGCAGGCCGGGGAAGTTGGCCGCCTCCCAGCCGGCCGAGCCGGAGATGCTGCCGGTCACGGTGGCGCCGGCCTCCAGTTCGAAGAGCTTGTCAACGAACCAGCCGTCGCCGGGCACCATGTAGTAGAAGGCCGGGATCTCGCCGGTGGCCTGGGCGGTCAGGTTGATGGAGGCCTTGTTGAAGACGTAGGCCTTCTGGTCGCAGTTGGACCCCCACTCGGCCGAGACCGAGGCGGCCAGGGCGCCGGTCACCCGCTCGAAGAGCTGGACTTCGCCCTGGAGCTGGCCGGCGGCGATGGCCTTGCAGGTGGCGCCGCCGGTGACCTGGCCGTCCACCCAGAACTTGCAGCGCTTGCCGCCGATGATCGGGATGATCGAGGGCAGCGGGTCGGCGGTCTCCTTCTGGATGCCCATGGCGAAGGAGAAGGTCTGGGCGTCGGCCAGCGGGACGTAGACCGTGCCCGGACCGTCGGCCGCGGTGCCCAGCGGCACCCGGACCAGGGCCGGCCAGCTGAGTCCGGCCGGGTCCAGGTTGATCCGTTCGAAATAGAGGTCGGCGTCGTCGCGGACCCGGGTGGCGGTATCCGAGACGGCGGCGTCGGATTTGAGGAAGACCAGCAGCACCCGCCCGTCGTTGGTGACCACCAGGGCTGGGTGCTGATCCAGTATGCTGTCGGCGGTGACCGTTGCCTGGGCCGACCATTCGAAACCGCCGCCGGCCCTGGGCCGGCCGGTCGCGTAGGCGAGCTCGGCCTGGTTGCCTTCGCCCCGGCGCCAGGTCAGGAAGAGGCCCGGCGTGCGCGGGGTGCCCTCGAAGAGGTTGGCGGCTGCGGTGAGCCGGGTCTCGTAGCCGGTCAGGGTGTCGCCGGTGGCCGCGTCGACCAGGGGCGCGCCGGTCCAGCCGGAGCCGTCCCGGTAGGCGTGCCAGAGCGCTTTGCCGCGGCGCCAGACCAGGTGCGGCGTGCCGTCGGAGCCGAGGGTCAGCCGGGCCTCCTGGTCGTCATCCGGGGCCGGCGGGCTCAGGGTGTCGGCCGGGATCGGGTAGGCGTAGAGGACCAGCCCGAGCGCGTCGGTGTCGTAACCGACCGCGATCATGGTGTCGCTGGCCGCCGGGTCGACCCGGTAATTCTCGACGTGGAAGCCGTAGGTGCCCACCGGCAGGTTGGTGAAGAGGAACTCGCCGGCGGCGTTGGTGGCGGCCAGGTGGGAAATATAGGTGTCGGGCTGCGCCTGGTCGGTCAGCTCCAGGCGGGCGACGACCGTGGCGCCGGCCATCAGCTGGCCGGTTTCGCCGTTGATGACCCGGCCGGACAGGCGGGAGGTCGGGTAGCCGGAGACCTGGTTGAAGAGTTCGGCGAAGAGCAGCCGGACATCGGAGGCGTCCTCACCCCGGCCGGAGAGCAGGTTGGCCATTTCGCCCATGGCCCGGACATAGTCGCCCCAGGTGGTGCCGATCCGGTCCTTGATCCGGCTCCAGACCAGCTGCCATTCGGCCTCGGGGATGCCGGCCGGCCGGATGAGCTGTTCGACCAGGCCCCAGTCGATCGGCCGGGTGTCGTCGACGGTGATGATCCAGACCCGGAATTCGACCGGCTGGATGGTATCGGGCGACCGGAAGTACATCGGGAATCCGAAGCCCTCACCCGGTCGGATGATGCCGCCCAGGTCCGCGGAGCCGCTGCCCAGGATCTGGAGGACCTGGCCGCCGACCAGCTCGTTGATGTTGAAGCCGAAGGCGGTGTTGGTGGTGCTTTCGACCAGGAGGATCGGCGCCGCGGCGTCGCCGTCGCCGGTGTTGGCGTAATCCACGTAGAAGATATAATCGCGGCTCGGTCGGATGGGCGAGGGACCGTTGATCTCAGCCTGCAGGTTCGGACCCAGGCCCGGGTTGACGACCAGGCCACTGTCAAATTCCGCCGTCTCGCCGGCCTTGAGCGCCAGGAGCCGGTAGCGGCCGATATTCCGGCCGGTCAGGTCGAAGGTGGCGTAGGCGATCGTCGAGTCCTTGACCAGGGTCCGGGTCGGATCGAGCGGCGCGCCGGCCGGATCGATCAGCCGGAAGGCGGTGTCGCGGGTGAAACGCGCCCCCGAGATCTTCAGCGTCGAGGGGCCGGCGTTGCCGGCTTCGGCCGGGTCCACGGCGCGCAGGCTGAAGGGGATGAGCCGGGCCAGGATGGTGTAGCGGGCATTCTGCCAGCCGCCGCTGTTGTAAGCCAGGACGTAGTAGTCGCCGTCGCGGGTGAGCGGGACCACGACCTCCTGGTCGGGAGAGAAGGGACGGTCGTAGGCGAAGTCGAAGGAGCCCCGGTTCGGCATCCGGCCGAAACTCAGGTAAAGTTCGTTGGGGTTGCTCTCCGAGACGCTGTCAAAGCTAAGCAGCATGGTCTCGCCGGCGACGGGGACGTTGAGCCGGTAGTAGACCGACTGTCCATAGCCCAGGATTCCGGTGTCGGGCCGGTCCAGCTCCAGGAGTTCGGCGTCCACGTAAATCCGGCCGGCCGAGGCGGTCCGGTTGTTGGCCTCCTCGCTTTCGAGCACGTTGTTGTAGATGTCGGTGCTGGCGATGACGTGGTAGTAGCCGGGGACGACGCCGGGCAGGACGGTGTTGAGCGCACCGGCGTACTCCTGGCCCGGAGCGAGGTTGGTGTTTTTGCTGATCCGGCCCAGCAGCAGGTCGTCGCTGCTCCACTGGTCGTCGCTGGAAAGGTAAAGGGCGTCGGTCCAGGAGCCCTGGAAGGCGTTGACGCCCTGGTTTTGGACCCGGTACCCGATGTTGACGGTCTGGCCGGCGATGCCGGTGTCGGGGAAGGTCATCTCGGCCAGGGGTTGGAAGTCGGCCGGCGCCGGCAGGTCAACCTGGACGGCCGGGGTGTTGTAGCCGAGGTTGTTGGCCTTGCGCCCCCGTTCGTAGACGCGGTTGCTGATGTCGGTCCGGACGAAGATGTAGTAGGGACCGGTCAGCCCCATCGGCACGGTGGCCCGCAGCTCGCCGGTGTAGCTGGTGCCGCCAGCCAGGCCGAGGGCGTTGCGGGAGAAGGAGCCCAGGTAGAGGTCGGTGTTGTCCAGGACCTGGTCGCGGGAAAGCCAGGCGCTGTCGATCCAGCTGAGCGAGGTGTCGATCGAGGCATCCTGGTTGGCGACCGTCCAGTTCAGGGTGAAGGGCTGGCCGCTTAAGATCGAGGCCGGCGGCGAAACCGCGGTCACGGCCAGGTCGGGCGCCGGCGTCAGGGTGATGATGGTGGCCGCCTCGGCCCGGCGGCCGTTGTTGCCCCGGTCTATTTCGGTGACCGCGGCGTCGGAGTTGGCGAAGAGGAAGAGGTAGCAGGTGCCGGAGACATCGGGCGGCAGGGAGACCGTGCCGCTGCCGTTGTAAGAGGCGCCCGGATCGATCCGGCCGGTGTGGTGGACCAGGCCCAGCCGGGTATCGATTTCGGTGTCCAGACTGGCGTCCGCGGAGAGGTAGATCGCGTCGCGCCAGAGGTCGGCGTCGGTTCGGCCGTTGCCGTTGTTCCGGACCGTCCAGTCGAGCGCAATCGCGTCCCCGGAACGGGCCTCGGCCGGCGCGTTGAGCAGCAGCGCCTGCAGGTCGGGGATGACCCGGGTAACGCGGATGGGCAGCGGTTCGGAGCGGTTGTTGGCTTCGCTGCTTCCCTCGTAAACCGAGCCGCTGGCGTCGGCGAGCACGAAGAGGTAATAGTCGCCGTCCAGGGCGATCGGCAGTTCGACCGGCTCGCTGCGCTGGTAGGTTTCCCCGATATCCAGCCGTCCCTCGTGGACGTAGGAGCCGAGCTGGATGTCCAGCGCGGTGTCCAGCTGGGTGTCCCGGGAGAGGTAGACTCGGTCGGCCCAGTTGGAGGCCACCGTGTCGCCGGTGCCGCTGTTGGTCACCTTCCAGGCCACGGTGACCGCCCGGCCGGAATCGCTGGCGGCCGGGGCGGTGACGTTGGAGATGACCAGGTCGGCCGGCCGGGAGAGAACGTTGACCGGGCCGCTGGCCCAGACATTGTTCAGGTCGTCCAGCTCCACCACCTGGCGCCGGTTGTCGGTCCAGACCAGCAGGTAGCGGGTGCCGCTGATGGCGTCGGGCAGGGTGACGGTCAGCTCGGCCAGGTAGGTGTCGCTTTCGGTCAGGGCGTAGAAGTGGGTCTTCTCGCCCAGGCAGAGGTCGCCGGTATCCAGGCCGGTGTCCTCGGAGAGATAGACCGCGTCGGTCCAGCTGTTGTTGGACGTGGCGGCGGTGCCGTTATTGACCACCGTGAAACGGACGGTCAGGTTGCGGCTGGCGGTGGCGCTGCCCGGGGCGGCGACCTCCAGCACCTCCAGGTCGGGGGCGACCAGGGTGATGTTGGAGGGTTGGTCGGTGGCCCCGACGTTGTCGTCCTCGGAGGCGTGTTCGTAGATATAGTTGTTGCGGTCGGTCCAGACCAGGAAGTAGCGGGGGCCGCTGACTCCGGCCGGCAGGGTGACCGTGAGCGAGGCCTCGTAACTCTCCTTGGAGGCGAGCGATCCGCTCTTGTAGAAGTTGCCCAGGTAGTGGTCGCCGGTGTCCAGGCTGGTGTCCTCGGAGAGGAAGACCTGGTCGGACCACCAGCTGGAATTGATCGGGCCGTTGCCGTCGTTCTTCACCTGCCAGCTCACCTCGACCGGCTGGCCCGAGGCGGCCACCGGCGGCGCGGTGACCGAGATCACCTTCAAGTTGGGCGGAGTGGTCAGCGTGATCGGGAAGGCCTGGTAATTCAGGTTGTTATCCTCCAGGCTTTCGCCCACCCAGTTATAGGCGTCGGCCGCCACCAGCAGGTAATAGCTGCCTTCCAGTCCGTTGGGCAGCCGGGCCTCAAAGGAGGTGGTGTAGGTATCCTCCGGCGCGAGGTAACTGCCGTTGCGCGGGTTGTTGAGCAGAGTGTCGATGTTGGGCTGGAACTGGGTGTCCAGCGAGAGGTAGGCGGCGTCGTACCAGAGCGCGGCGTCGGTGGGGCCGTTACCGGTGTTCTTGATGGTGAAGGAGAAGGTGGCGTTCTGACCGGAGAAGGAACTGGAGGGCGGGTTGACCATGGAAACTTCCAGGTCGGGCATCGGGCTCACCCGGACCTGGACCGGCTGGGCGGTGAAGCGGCGGTTGTTATTCTCGGCCGCCTCGAAGCTCTGCCCCTCGTAGACGTTGTTGTGGAAATCGGTCACGACCAGCAGGTAGACGCTGCCCTCGCTCTTCAGCAGGTTGCGCGGGATGGTGATGGTCTGGATGCGGGTGACGCTGGCGCCGGCGTTCAGGCCGGCATTGTAGTTGAAGCCGACCAGCGGGGTGTCGTTGCCGACCTGATCGTCGCTGGAGAGGTAGATGTAATCGGTCCAGACAGCGCCGATATCGGCCAGGCCCCGGTTTTCCAGCTCCCAGGTCAGATCGAAGGCGCTGCCGGTCCAGATCTCGGCCGGCGCTTCGGCGCGCTTGACCCGGAGATCGGCCACCGGTATGAAGGTTACCGTGACATGGCTGTCGGCCATGACCTGGTTGATCTCGAGGGTGGAATCACCCGGGGTGTGGTCGGTGCCGTCCAGGGTGTATTTCTGATAGGAGAAACCGTCGGCGGCGACCGCGGTGACCGCGGCCGGCTGGCCGTAGAAGATATCCTGGCTGGCCGGGAAGACCGTGCCGTTGCCGGCGGCCACTTCGGCGGTCACCCGGGGATAACGCAGGACGGCATCGATCCCCGGCGTCTCGTCCGGCGGGGTGACCGGGATGCTGTCGGCGGCGGCCTGGTCGCTCCGGTCGTTGTACCAGCGCGCCAGGTAGCCGGCGTTGACCTGGTCGAAACGGATCCGGTAGAGGCCCTCGTTGAGGCCGGCCAGCCGGTAAGTGCCGTCGGCGCCGGAAGTGGTCGTTTTCAAGAAGGCGCCGCCCGTATTGTAAAGGTCAACCCGGACCCCGGCCAGGTTACTGCCGCCGGAGTTGCTTACCCGGCCGGAGATGGAGCCGGGTCTCCTCATGACCGCATTGATATCGGCGACGGTCTCCGGGGCGGCCACCGTTACCGTGTCGGCCTCGGCCGCCTCGGCCCGGCTGTCGTACCACTGGTCCAGGTAGGGCGGGTTCAGCCCGCTGCCGGCGAAGAAGACCCGGTAACCGCCGGAATGGAGATTGCCGATCGTGTAGGTACCGTCGGCGCCGGTCGCCAGGCTGCCGGCCAGGGAATCGTCCCGGGTGTCGCGTACCGAGACCTGGATGCCAGCCAGGTTGACGGCATTGGTGTCGGTGACCCGGCCGGAGATGGCGCCGGGCGGGCCCAGGACGGCGTCGATGCCGCCGCGGTCGGCGGGCGGGTTGACCGTGATGACCGCGGCCTGGTCCTGGTAGCGTGCGGCGTCGTACCAGAGGTAGAGGTAGCCGGCCGGCCGGCCGTCGAAGAAGACCTGGTAATCGCCTCCGGCCAGGGCGCCGGCGGTATAGGTGCCGTCGGCAGCGGTGGCCGCCGTTTTAACCAGGAGCCCGTCCTGGTAAATGGAAACCTGGACGCCGGCCAGCGGCTGGCCGGTGTCGGCGGCGGTCACCCGGCCGGAGATTGAGGCGCCCCGGCCCAGGACGGCGTTGATGTTGCCGGTGGTTCCCGGCGGGAGCACGTTCACCACGGCGGCGGTGTCGAGGGTGGCGTCATCGTACCATTCGTTGAAGTAGCCGGCCGCCTCCCCGCCGAAGTGGACCCGGTAGCCGCCGGCGTTCAGGCCGGTGTCGAGATAGGCGCCGTCGGCGCCGGTGTAGCCGGCCGAGACCAGGTAGCCGTTGAGGTCATACACTTCGACCCGCACCCCGGCGATGGGGCTGGCGCCGTCGGTGACGGTGCCGCCGATGGCGCCCGGGGTGACCAGGACCGCGTCGATGCCGTTGGTCGGGGCGGGCGGGATGACCGCGACCGGGTCGGCATCCTGGATGGCAGGACGGTCGTTGTACCACTCGTAGATGTAGCCGTCCTTCATGAAGAGAACCCGGTAATTTTCGGCGGAGAGGCCCGAGAAGGAGTAGTGGCCCAGGGCGTCGGTCTGGGTGAAGGCGATCTGGAAGCCGAGCGAACTGTAGAGGTAGACGTTGACGGCGGCCAGCGGGCTGGCGGCAACGTCGGTGACGGTGCCGGAGAGGGTGGAGCCGTAGATCAGGGAGCCGTTGACGGTGGCGGTCGCCGAGGCGGTCACCGTCACCGGGTCGGCGGACGAAAAATCGGTTTTGCCGTTATACCAACCGGCCAGGTAGCCGCTGCTGCCGGTCTGGAAGTAGACCCGGTAAACGCCGGTCTGGAGGTTGTCCACCTGGTAGAAGCCGTTGAGGTCCGTCTGGTCCGTGTTGACCAGGCCCTGCCCGGCGTCGTAGATGTGGACCGTGATTCCGGCGATCGGGCTGCCGGAGGACTGGTCGCGGACGGTGCCTTCGATGGCCCCCTTCTGGCTCAGGGCGGCGTCGATGTTTTCGGTGGTCTCCGGGGCGGTGACGGTTATGGTGTCGGCCAGGCTGAGGTCGGTCCGGTTGTCGTACCATTCGCCCAGGTAGCCGAAGAGGAAGAAGCCGACCTTGTACTGGCCGCTGGTCAGCGGCGAAAAGGAATAGTTTCCCTGGCCGTCGGTGCTGCTCCACTGGATGGATTGGCCGGCGGCGTCGTAAAGGGTGACCGAGACGCCGGACAGGCCGTCGCCGGTGGCCTGGTCGGTTACCCGGCCGGTGATGCGGCCGCCCCGGAGGAGAGAGCCGTTGATGTTTTCGACGGTGCCGGGGGCGGGGGCGGCTACGGTGTCGGCTTCGGCGAAACTGGATTTCCCGGAGTACCAGGAGTTGAAGTAGCCGTTCTTGCTGAACTGGACCTTGAAGTTGGCGTCGGGGAGGCCGTCCTCGACGATGTAAACCGTATAGTTGCCCTGGCTGTCGGTCTGGGGCGGGTTCCAGGAGTTGAGGGCGCCGCCGCCCCAGCTGACCGGGTGGACGGTTACCGCGACGCCGGCCAGCGGATCGCCGGTGGCGGCGTCGGTGACCCGTCCCTTGATGGCGGCGCCCCGGGCCAGGACCACGTCCCGGGGCAGGACTACCTGCTGGCTGTCATTCTCGACCAGGAGGGTGTCGGCGGTGGCCAGGTCGGTCCGGTTCTCCCAGAATTCGTTGAAGCAGCCGGCCCCCTCGCCATAGAACCAGAGGCGGTAGACGCCCGGTTCCAGGTTGCGCAGGATGAAATGGCCGGCGTCGTCAGTGGTGGCCGAATCCCAGCTCTGGCTGTCCGAGGCGTCGTAGTAGTAAACCTGGACGCCGGCCACCGGGCGGCTGCCGTCGGTGACGGTGCCGGAGATGGAGGCGGACGGGTTGAGCAGGACGTCGCCCAGGTCGGTGGCGGCCCCGAGAGTGACGGTGACGGTGTCGGCCGAGGCCGCGTCGGCACGGTCCAGGTACCACTCGGACTGGTAGGCGCCGTTCCAATCGTTGAAGGAGACCAGGTAGTCGCCCGACGGGAGGCCGGCCACCTGGAAGTTGCCGTGGTCGTCGCTGACCGCCCACCAGGGCGCCCCCCAGAAGAACTCAGTGTCGGCCTCGTAGACCTGGACCTGGATGCCGGCGACCGGTATGTTGCTGAAGGCATCCTTGACCCGGCCGGTAATGCGGCCGCCCTCGGCCAGCTGGAAATCGGCCTGTTTCAGGCGCCCTTCTTCGGTGGCGGTGTCCACCTGGATGGCGTCGGCAGCCTCGAAGGAATACTTGCCGCTGTACCACTGGGCGGCATAGACGCTGTTGAAGAGGTTGGCCTTGACCTTGTAGTTCCCGGCCTCCAGGTACTCCAGGGCGTAGTACCCCTGGAGGTCGGTTTCGGCCCAGCGCTGGGATGTTTCGGAAGCCGCCGGGTAGAGGTTCACCTGGACCCCGGCCAGGCCGCGGCCGTCCGGACCGGTCACCCGGCCGTAGATGTGGCCGCCGTTCATCTCTTCCAGGACCACGTCGATGCCCTCAGTATGGGCGCCGTCGGCGACGGCCACCGGGGTCGATTCGGCCTGGCTGGCCGCGTTCTGGTACCACTCGCCGTAGAAGCCGGTGCCCTCGGCGTCGAAATTCACCTGGTAATTGCCGGCCGTCAGGCCGGTCAGCCGGTAGTAGCCGTCATCGTCCGTCTCGGTGTAAGAGTAACCCCAGGCCTGGTCCTGCTGGTAGGCGGCAACCTGGATGCCGGGTATGCCGATGCCGGTTCCGGAGGTGACCCGGCCCAGGATGGCCGCGGCCGGACTGAGGACGGCGTTGATCCCGGGCGTGTCGCCGGGAGCGGTTACCGCGACGCTGGTGGCGTTGTCGAAACCGGACTTGTTGTTATACCAGCTGCTGGAATAGCCGGCCGAGTTGCCGCTGAAATAGACCCGGTAGTTGCCGCTGGCCAGGCCGCTGGCCCGGTAGGCGCCGCCGGTCCCGGTTTCGGTCTGGACGGCGAGAAAGCCGGACGAGTTGTAGACCTGGACCTGGAGGCCGGCCAGGCCGTCGGTGGCGTCGGTGACGGTGCCGGAGATGGAGCCGCAGCCGGCCAGGACGGCGTTGACGCCGCTGCGGAGGCTGCCCTCGGTCACCGCGACCAGCTCGGCGCTGTCGCTGCCGGCCGCATCGTTGTACCACTCGTCGTAGTAGCCGAGCCGGGCGGCCGAGAAGGCGACCCGGTAGTTGCCGTTGGCCAGGCCGCCGGCGATATAGTTTCCGTCGGTGTCGGTTTCGGTTTCGGCGACCGAATTGAAGACCTTGTCCTCGAGGTAGACCCGCACCTGGACGCCGGCGATGCCGTTGGTGCCGTCGCGGGTCACCCGGCCGCCGATCCGGCCGCAGGCGTTCAGCACGACGTTCTCCGGCAGGGCGAAACTGCCGCCGGCGGGGACGGTCAGGCGGGTGGCGACGCCCGGGAAGTAACGGTCCTTGTAAATTTCATTGAAGTACCCGATCGCGGCGGCGTCGAACTCCAGGCCGTAGGTGCCGGCCGCCACCGTCAGGGTGAAGTTGCCGCCGGCGTCGGTCAGGGCGCTGGCGCTCGGACTCGAAAGGTTGTAGTCCACCCGGTAGGCGTTGACCCTGACGCCGGCGATGCCGTTGGTGCCGTCGCGGGTCACCTTGCCGGTGATGCTTTCGGCCCGGGCCGGGCCGGCCAGGCTCAGCAGGCCTGGCAGGGTGGCCAGCAGGCCGACAGCGATGAGTTTGGAAAGAAAAGGCCTGTAACCGGGTATGGCTGGCGGTTTGATGCCGGTCATAAAACCCTCCTGATGATTAATTTGTTTAAGGTATGGATATGATACGGGCACAAGAAGGTTTGACTCAGGGGATTTGTCATTGTGGGTTATGCATTTTTCGGCATTATTATGCCCTTTAAAACATAAAAAATTCAAAGATAATTTACCTTTAAAGAGCTAAATTGTCAACTCAACCTGATCTCTTCCTGATGGTCTTGATGATTTTTTATCGAAGTGGGTATGCCGATAAGCTGCCTGGTCCTGGTGTTTAGCCGCTCATACCAGAACTTACGTCAACCGTAATTCCGAAATCGGCATGTCCGTTTTCGCATCGGATGCTTTCAGGGGCGCTTACCCGCCATCGCAAGCCTTCGGAATCGTCACTCGCGATGCTGTTATCCGTTATCAGTTCCGCCGGTTAGTGCGGCCGGCTCTTTCAACTACTTATATTTTAGCCCACCACCTCTTGTTGCTGGTTTCTGTCGCTCCAGAAGTCGGGCAATGTTGACGCTCACCCCCGCGCTTGGTTTTTCACTTGCCAGGGACAGTCCCGCTTAATTGATGCCTGAGACTATGCCCGTCGGCAGCCGCTTTGCTTTTTAACTTTTTAAAGGCGTCGATAATTTGCGTGAGTGTCCAAGAGGTATTTGCTGTTCTTTCGCTTATTGTTTTCTGCCAGAGTCGGAGTCTTGCTTTTAAATGATGCGTTTTTGAGGAAAGCTCAGGCCCAAGCCGTCTATCGGCCGTGGTCTGATTTTCAAAATGGGTGTTGCCGTATGGTGTTTTTTTCAAAAATGGGAACGGTTTTTATTTGACAATGGAGGTTGTGGTTCGGTAAAATAGATAAAAATTTCATGTTTTTATAGTTGTTGGGGATTTTCGGGGAAATTAAACAATACCATAGAGGTGCGATTGTCGTTAATGAGCGGAGGCGGATTGTGAAAATTGAAACCTCCTTTCGGGTGGGCGCTCTCTCCTTGTTGCTGTCTCTTGGCCTGTTAACGGCCGCCCGGGGGGCCGGCGTCTCGGTCGGCGACCTCGACGTGACCGGCCTGAATGTCGGGGATACCATCGAATTGCCGGTCCTGGTCAGCGGAGTGGTCCCGGAGGAGTTCGCCGGCTTCCAGTTCGAGTTTGATTTCGACCCGGCGGTACTGGAGTTCCAGGGGGTCGGTCACGGCTCCCTGATCGCCATGGAGGATGCCGCTTACGCGGTGGCTCCGTACAGCCCGAACCTCTGGGCGCTCGAGGCCAACGCCAACGCCTCGAAGCTGCTGGTGGCCGGGATGATCCTGATGAACGTCGACAGCGGCCACCTTGACCTGCTCCAGCTGGCCCGGCCCGCTTCCGGCGAGGGCGTGCTGCTCCGGCTCCGGTTTCGACTGCTCCAGAAGGCGGAGTCGCTGGTGAGCGTCACCGGCACCGCCGGCCGCAACCTGCTGGCCTTCGATACCCTCCAGCCGGCCGCCAGTCCGAGCACCTCGGCCCCTTCGCCGCTGCTGGCCGGCGGCACCGACACCAACGGTATGGGCAATGGCTGGGAACTTCTTTACCTGGGCGGCATCGGCAACGATCCCCGGGGCGATTTCGACCGGGACGGCTTCTGGAACATCCAGGAGTTCCTGGGCGGCGCCCTGCCCAACAACAACACCCAGGCCGGCCTGGGCGTCAACCTCCTGAAATCGGCCACCACCGGTTTGAACCTCTTCTCGATTCCCCTGGCCGATCCCAGCATCGGCGACACCGGGCTGGCCCGGGCCGCCGACCTGGTTTCGGCGCTGGGCGGCGCCTCGAAAGTGGGCGTCATCTACAAGTGGAATCCGGCCACCCAGGGCTGGACCAGCCACATCGCCAGCCTGCCGTCCATCAACAACTTCGACCTGCAGGCCGGGATGGGCCTGATGGTTTCGGTCAACCAGAACATTTCGGCCCGGCTGCTGGGGACGCCGACCCGCTTTTCGGCCTCGCTGGTCAAGAACGCCGACAAGACGAGCTTGAACATCATGGTACTGCCGGCCGGCCTGACCAACCCGCCGGCCAAGGCGGCCGACCTGGTCGCGGCGCTGGGCGGCGCCTCGAAAGTGGGCGTCATCTACAAGTGGAATCCGGCCACCCAGGGCTGGACCAGCCACATCGCCAGCCTGCCGTCCATCAATAACTTCGACCTGGAGCCGGGCCAGCCGCTGATGATCTCGGTCAACCAGAACATCGAGTGGCCGGCCGCCGGCGACTGGCCGGAACTTTGAAGCTCTGAGCCGGACCTGAAAACGGTCATTTGCTTTCAACTTTGGATAGAATACCCGTCAAACCACAGGAGGATTGGATGTCGATCTTGAAGAAGCTTGGCCTTTCGATAATGCTTGTCAGCCTTTTATTGCTGGGCGCCGGCGCGGCGGCCTCCTTTGCCGCCAACCCGCACTCGATCGTCGTGACGGTCACCAACTCGAACAGTTCGACCCCGGCCGACGGCGCTCTGACGATGAACGCCTACATCCAGGTCCGGCCGGCCGAGATCATCACCCTGGCCAGTCCCAGCCAGCAATATACCGGCGGCAATCTCCTGGTCAACCTGGCCGATTTTTCGGCCTGGGCGGCCGGCGAGGTGCTGGTGATTCAGCTGACCAACACCGTCAACCAGGAGGTCGGCAGCCTTAACGTGACCATCACCAACGATGATCCCCAGTTGGCCAACCTGCAGCTGGTGGCCGGCACCGGGACCCTGATCGTGCGCAGCAACCTCCAGGCCGGTTCCTACACCATCACCGGTCCGGCCGGTTTCAACGGCAACCTCTCCGACGGCACCCTGAGCGGCGGGTATTACCAGAAGACCCTGAGCGCCTCGACTTCGATCGGCAGTTACACGGTCGTCTGGGGGGCGGTGGCCGGCTACTTCACCCCGGCCAACGAGACCCTCAACCTGGCCAAGGACGGCAGCATCACCTTCACCGGGACTTACAACCAGATACCCAGCTACAACCTGACCATGGCCGTCAGCCCGGCCGGCGGCGGGACCACGGTGCCGACGACCGGCACCTCCAGCCGCCTCCAGGGAACGGTGGTCAACATTTCGGCCACTCCCAACGCCGGCTACCGCTGGAACAACTGGACGGTCAATGCCGGTGTCAACGTTGACACGCCGGCCAGCCAGAACACCAGCGTGACGGTCGACGTCGCCAAGACCGTCACCGCCAACTTCATCAAGACCTACACGCTGACGGTCGGGTACACCGGCAGCGGCCAGGTGAGCGGCACCACCACCGGCGTCTACGACGTAAACACGCCGGTCAGCCTGACCGCCACCCCGGCCGAGCACTGGCGCTTCGTAAACTGGACGGTCAACAGCGCGGTGGTCAGCACCAGCCCGACCTACAACACCACGCTCGACGCCGACAAGGGCATCGTGGCCCTCTTTGAGCCGATCAACTTCGTCCTGACGGTCGCCGCCAGCCCGGCCGCCGGCGGTGTCGTTAACCGCGACCCGGCCGGGACCCAGGTGGCCGCCGGCCAGTACCAGTACCAGGAGGGGACCCAGGTCAGCCTGACCCCGGTGGCGGCCGTCGGTTATCAGTTCAAGGAGTGGCAGGGCGGCCTGACCGGGAGCAATGTCCCCGGCGTCTTGACGCTCAATGCCAATACCGCGGTGACCGCGGTCTTCGAGCAGATTCCCTACCTCTCGATCAACAAGACCGAGATTGTCTTCACCGACACCAAGCTGACTGACACCCTGATCATCACCAACAACGGCCAGGGCCTGCTCTCCTGGGCGATCGATGTCAACCAGAATGCCGGGTCGGGCCTGAAGACGCCGATGGTGGGCTGGCTAAACGTCTCCCCGCTTACCAGCGGCGATGTCCCGCTGGCGGCCGGCCAGTCGGCGGTGGTGACCCTGACGGTCATCCAGAACAACAGTTACGCCGAGCTGACGGTGCGCAACACCACCGCGGGCATCAACCAGCCGGACCAGCTGGTGATCGCCCGGATCAACCAGGCGCCGATCAGTCCGGATCCGGACGGGGTTGATTTCCATTACCTGGATGCGGCCGCGGCGCCGGTGGGCGAGGCTATTGACCTGGACACGGTCGGAGTGGACACGCCGATCATCATCACCGGCCCCTCCTTCGACGACGCCGACCAGAACGATTACCAGATCGCCCGCGAGTACGAAATCTGGACCACGGCCACGATTCCGACCGGGGTCTTCGAGCCGCAGCCCTTTGTCTTAGACCAGAAGGTCTTCGGAGAGAGTATCCAGGGCACCCGCGAGTGGACCTCCTTCGGCCGGAACATCCTGAAGCCGGAGAAGACCTACGGCCTGCGGATCCGCTACCAGGACAATTACAGCGCCTGGTCGGAATGGACCGATTGGATTCTCTTCAAGACCGTTGCGGCCGGGGAGACCCTGGATGACCAGGGCCAGGGCGTGCCGTCCGACCAGTTCGTCGACCTGAACACGGTCGATCTCGAGAAGTATCCCTACCTGGCCGGCCACGACAACGATGAAACGGATGCCAAGGTGGTGCTGGCCACCGAGGCGGCCACCGGCGATCCGGTCCCGGTACTGGTGGAGACCAACACCGGCGAGCTGGTCTACCTGCGCCAGGACGACCTGGGCGCTCCGACCGCCTCGACCACGGCCCCCTACGGGGTCTTCACCACCCGGGTGGAGAACATCGCCGCCGGGGCCGAGGTGACGCTTACCTTCACCTTCCCGGAGGCGCTGCCGGCCGACATGCTCTGGTACAAGTACGACGAGACGACCGCCGGCTGGACGCCCTATGACGAGGCCAACTGGGACTTCGGGCCGGCCGCCAACCAGGTGACCGTCCGGATCAAGGACGGCGACTACGGCGACGCCGACCGGGTCGAGAACCAGGTGGCGGTGGATCCCGCCGGGCCGGTGACCCTTCCCTCGGGCGGGGCTCTCGGCAGCTACTCGGGCGGCGACGGCGGCTGCTTCATCGCCACGGCCGCCTTCGGTTCCTACCAGGAGCGCCACGTCTGGATGCTGCGCCTCTTCCGGGACCGCTTCCTGCTCACCAACCGGCCGGGGCGGGCCTTCGTCCGTTTCTACTACCGCCACTCGCCGGCCCTGGCCGGCTGGATCGCGGGCCGGGAATGGGCCCGTTCGGCGGCCCGGTCCCTGCTGATGCCGCTTTACGGGGCGGCCTACCTGCTGGTCAACGGCCTGGCCGGGATGTTGGCCCTGGCCGCCGGCCTGGCCGGCCTGGCTGTTCTGGTCGTCCGGCGGCGTCGGGCGGCGGTCCTGGCGGCCGCGGCGGCCTGCGCGCTGCTGCTTGGCACCGCCGGCCCGGCGGCTGCGCTCGATGCCAACCACCTGGTGCCGGCCGTCGGCGAGTCCTCCCTGGTGCGGACCTACACCGCCGACCTGCTGCCGGCCGGGAACTGGCAGCTGGGCGGCCTCTTCAACTATGTGAGTACTCCGCTGGAGGGAAAGGTCAACGGCGTCGAGAAGGAGCTCTCCGAAGCCCAGTATATCCTGACCGTCTCGGGCGCCTACGCCCTGAACGAGAAGTGGCAGCTGGGCGCCTCCTTCCCCTGGCTGGTCAAGCAGGAGGGCGAGCTGACCGGCGTCGACGAGGCGGTGGAATCGGCCGCCGGAGACCTGCGCCTGGAGGCCAAGTACCGTTTCTGCGGGGGCAAGGACCAGCTGGGTTACGCCCTGGTGCCGTTCCTGACCCTGCCGACCGGTGATGACGACCCGGCCCGGGGCTTCTTCGGCCGCCCCTCGGCCAGTGCCGGCGTCATCTTCGTGGCCGATCGGAACTGGTGCAACCATACCCACGTCGCCCTCAACCTGGGCCTTCAGGTCCAGGAGGAGGAACTCGACCGGATGACGATCGAGAATACGCTTCTCTTTGGCCTCGGGCTGAGCCGCCTGCTTTCGAACGAAAGGACCACCCTGGCCCTGGAGATCAACGGCCGGGCCGATGACAGCTGGTTCTCCGAGGCGGAGTCGACGCCGATCGAGATCCTGGGTTCGCTCACCCAGCAGGTGAACGAGTCGCTGCGTTTGAGCTTCGGATTGGGGAGCAGCCTGAACGACGGGTATGGGGCGCCTGATTACCGGGTGCTGGTGGGACTGAAAGCGGCTTTCTGAAATTAAGGTTTTACTGAAAAAAGAGAAGGGCGGCCTCGCCGGAAGGTGGGCCGCCCTTTTTTATTCGCCGGTACAATTTCTCAATAATTCTGGAACGGGTTGTCGTCTGACTTGGTCTCCTCGGCCGGCGGAGTCTCCTCGGCTTGCTGTGGTTCAGGCGGGGCCGCTTCCACGGCGGTCGGCGGAGCGGTTTCGGCCTCCTTCTCGAGGCCGAACTCATTCTCCGGGAGTTTCACGGTGATCCGGCCCGCGGCGGCCCGCCGGGCCAGGCCCCGGGCGGCCGCCCAGCGCAGGTCGAGGTTGTCATCCTTCAGGAGGCCGGCCAGGATGTCCTTGACCGAGGGATCGTCGATCCGGCCCAGCGCGTCGGCCGCGGCCAGCCGCAGGGTGGGCTCGTTCTCCTTGAGCATGTCCAGCAGGGCCGGCATGGCCGCCCGGCTGCCCATCATGCCGAGCGATTCGGCCGCCGCCTGGCGGATGTGCGGATTGTAATTCTTCAGCAGATGGGTGAGCGGTTCCACCGCCCGCTCATCGCCGATCCAGCCCAGCAGGTAAGCGGTGTTCCTGGCCATCAGGACATCCTTTTCGGCCCCCTTGAGAATTTCGCAGAGGGGTTCGACGGCCGCGCCGCCCTTGCCCAGGAGCTTGCCGGCCGCGGTTTCGACGTCGGTCCAGCTCTTGCCGCCGGTGAAGGCCTTGAGCAGGTGCTGGACTTCCTTGTCGACTACCGGTTTGGGCTTCTTTTCGGGGCGGGCCGGCTTCTCCCGGCGCGGCGGCCGGGCCGGGGGCGCCGCCTTCTTTTCGGCGGCCGGCACCGGAAGTTCGGCCTGCTTCGGCTCGGCCGGCTTGCCGGCCCCCTTCTTCAATCCAAGGTTAAATTTCATGATCGCCTCCGGTTAGCGTTGAATCAGCCTGACAGGGTCCGGAAGAGGTTCCAGGCGATGATCAGGTGACCGTGTTCATTGGGATGGACCGGTTCGGTGCCCAGGGTCTCGGGGTCCCGCTCCTTCAGCTGGGCCTCGAAGATGTCCTGGAGGCGGACCAGCGGGGCCTTGAACTCCCGGCTGAGCCGGGCGACCGCCTGCCGGTAGGGGCGCAATTCCTTGAGAACCCGGCCGCGCCAGCCGTCGGTCCGGTCGGTCGACAGATAAAAGGGTTCGAGCAGGATCATCCGGCAGCCGACCTCCCGGGTGGCGCGGTCCAGGAGTTCCCGGTAATTCTCCAGGAAACGGTCCGGCCCCAGCTGGCCGGCGTCGGCGGCGCCGCGCAGCACGTGGTGCAGGTCGTTGATGCCGATCAGCACGCTGAGCCAGTCGGGACGGTGGTAGGTGACGTCGTCCTCCCAGCGCTGCTTCAGGTCCAGGATGGTGTTGCCGCCGATGCCCTTGTTCAGGACCTGGACGTTGAGATCGGGAAAGGCGGCCTGCAGGAGAGTGTTGAAGTGGCGGACGTAACCATTGCCCAGCGGCGGAAATTCCTTGCGGCGGCCGCAGTCGGTAATGCTGTCGCCGATGCAGAGGAACCGGCTGTTACGGCCGACCGGGAATTTTCTGGCGGATGCAGCCATATTTTTCGCCTCAAATGTATGTGTGCGATTTTGGACCCGGTTGGTCAGTTCCGGGTGTTCACTTTTGGTATTTTAGCAAATCGCCTTCAAAGCGTCAACCGGACGCGGCGACAGTTGATGCCTGCTTGACAAACCAGCCGGGGGGGGGGGTATTATGAGATCGAAATTGATATGCTTGCATTTCTGATCACCCCAAATTCGTGTCGGGAGGTCAATTCATGCCCCACGGATTCCGGCGCCTCGGCTGTTTGCTTCGCATTTTCCTCCTTTGGACCTTCTCCGTTATTGCTGCAATTATAATCTTTCCCGCACTCGCTTACTCCCAACCGGCGTTACTGGCCGAGCACGCCTACATCCGCAAAGCACACCAATTCGACCGGGGCGCGGTCCACGTTTTTCTGAAGAACCCGGGTGCCGCGGCGGTTGAGGTGGAGGAGGTCTGC